>Ga0080004_1072415_pt1 | contig 46519 bp, 48 predicted proteins | sample WasSprMetagenome_FD_69207 | JGI IMG/M metagenome (GOLD analysis project Ga0080004, IMG submission 69207) | Sulfidic aquatic microbial communities from Washburn Spring, Yellowstone National Park, USA - WS (SPADES assembly) (version 2) | ecosystem: Environmental > Aquatic > Thermal springs > Hot...
GATTTAATTTTTTTATCATCACCTCTTTCTTTTTAATTATTATATATTTTTAAGAAAAATTTAAGCATTTTTAATTCAATAATTGTTTTAACAAAATGAAATAGAATTTATTGAAAATAAAAATATATGGGTTACTTCAAGTATTCCATTAATTGTTTTTATATTTAATGGAGATATTTTAAAAATATTTTTAAGATTTTAAATTTTTTAAAATTCTAGCTTTGTGGCTTAATTCTAAACTATTTACATGAATATGTTAAAATTTATAACTAACTATAAATAAAAAATGAAAAAATTAATGTAAATTTGTATAAGATTTTTAATTAAGCCACAAAGCATTATTTTTCTAAAAAAGAGGGAAAAATTTTTTAACTTTCAATCAATCTTAATTGCTACTTTTTTATTTATAAATCCTATTTTTCTAATAATTTTTAAAAACTTCTAATATAACTTCTAAAGGAGCGTTTGTTTTAAATCCTTTAGGATCAAAATGCGTAGGAGTAGCTAAAAACTTCTTTGAATTAATTTTCTCTATTATATAATTAAGTTTAGGTGGAGGTTTTTTGATATAAGAGCTTATTTCATGAGAAATATAATAAAATGGTGGATAATCTATTTCTCCTTTTAATAATTCAATAATTTTTTTAGCTTTAGAAAAATTATTAGAGTAACTTTCATTAATTTCATTTAACATTTTTTGACAAAAATCTTTATCACAAGTATTTCCTATCCATAAAGGTCCTGCATAATCTACTTCATGATTGCAAAGTTGACAATAAGGATCTATTTTTGGCCATATTCCTTCTATTACTTCTCTATGCAAACATTTTTTACAATAAGTTAACCATCCTAATCTTTCTAAATTTTTATCTACTTTTTTAGCTCCTTTATCAATTTTTCCAAAAACCCTAATGTAATATTCATCAAAGAAACTTATAATTGGATTAAAAGATAATTCAAATCTAGCTGCAGTTAATGCAGCAAAGCTGATTAATATTCTAAGAGCAACTTCTTTAGAAAATGGAGATTTTAAAGGTTTTGCATAATATCTTCTAATGCATGTTCTTGGATATGTTCCACATAATGGTGCAATATCTGTAGCTGTGAATCCTATTATACCATTTTTTTCTAAACTTTTAAAAGCATTTTCTAAGAATGGTACAGGTGATCCTGTTGGATCAATATCTATATAATGAAATTTTTTTCTTGAAATAGCATAAGATAAAAGTAAATAATTTGCATCAATATTATATACTTCTACATAATTTTCAACTTTATTTAAAGTAATATTATGTTTTATTATTTCTATAGCTTTAGGATTTATATCTCCTACTATAGCTTTTTCAATATTATTAGCTTCCTTTATAATTCTAATAGTTCTTATACCGCATCCTGCAAGCGGTTCACAAATTCTAATAGGTTCATTGAAAATTTTTGATAAAGTTTTTACAACTATTACTGAAAAATCTCTACTAAGTTTTGCTTTAGGGTTAAAGAAAACTGGTAGCTTTGATGGAGAAAATCCATGTTTTATTTTTTCCTCATTTATAATTGGTGCTAAAAATTTTACTTTGCCCTCATTATAGTATTCATATTCCTTTTCCATTAAAATCTCCTTTTATAATTTAATTTATTAATAATACTTAAATCATCTTTTTAGATTTTTCTTATTCTTATCTTATAAAATGGAAAGATAATTATTCATCGAATAAAAAGCACATTAAGCTAAAAGTATCATAAATTGGTTATATCTTAGAATAAATGATTTTATTAATTTCTTCCTTAAACTTAGACTTTTCTTTAAATCTAGTAATTATATCTATTGAAGATGGATTTACTTTATTAAGAATTGCTAAATAAAAACTAATGAAATCTCCTATGTATATTAATGATAGTACTTCTTCTAAATAATTATTACCTCTTGCTTTAATTTCATGAAAATTATTTTTTCCTAGGGATGTTACTTCTTCAATTAAATTTAATATTTTTTCAGTAATATAGGGAGGCTCAAAATTACTTCTAAATAATATTATTGAAGAATTTTTCGGTTTAATCTTTTTCATCCATGCAGCAAGCTCATTGTGACATAACTCTGGAAAATATTCAACTCTACAAAAAATTTTTGAAACTTCATTAAGTTGTGTTTTAAATCTATAAGCAACAGATTTTAAATGTATGCTACTATATATTACTGGAAAACTATTAAATATCTTTAAAGCTATTCTCTTTGCTATATTTTTGTTTAAAGGAGAATCTACATTTATTTCTTTTTTAAGATCATCAATTAAATATGATGCTTTTAATAAATCATTGATCGAAAAATATTTTATACCTAAATTATTTAAAGATAAAAGTATTGAAGAAAATAAATATGGTAGTGCAGCTCTAGGTTGAAAACCTTTAGGAATTTCTATAAAAGGTATTTTTAAATTTTTTGCTAATTTAAGAAGTAAACCATTAGAAGTAATTATGATTATCTTAGATTTTTTACCATATGCATTTATAAAAGAACTTAAAGTTTCTTCTGTATCACCTGAATAACTAATAATAAAAACTAAATCATCTTTATTTACAAAATTTGGCAACCAATAATCCTTATGAACTATTATTGGAATAGTTGATTTATCTAATAGAATATCTCTAATTATTTCTCCCCCGATAGCTGAACCTCCCATCCCAGCAAAAATTATTTTATTAAAATTATAGTAATCATTCGGAAAAGAATATTCTTTAAATAAATTTATAGTATCTTTTATCATATTTGAGAAATTTTCTAGTGAGAAAAGATAATTTTCTTTATCTATTTTCCTTATTTCATTTTTATTATCTAAAATGATGTTCTCCATTCGTTTAATTTTTCATAAAATTTTATTATATAAAGATTTTTATTTTATATTTTAAAATTTCGATTTTAAAATATTCTTAAAATATTTTCATAAAAAATATTAACAATATAACCAAATAATAGAAAAACAATTAATGGAAGACTTGGCAAACAAAGCCATGATGGATAAAACATTAGCATTGGAAGAAGCCAGAGTTTAAAGATGAATTCATCTAAAATACTAATTTCCATTAATAATATAGTTAGGATAAATAATAATGATTATATAAATAATTTTTTATTATCAATTGTTTCTTAATTCAAGAATTTTCTTAAAAATTTCTTCCGGTAATTTATTTCTATTTTCTAAATTTACTTCAATTATTTCTCCATATTTTTTAAATTGATTAATGAAATCTCTATGTAATACTGCAATTATTATTTTATTAGAATTTAAAATTTCATATATTTTTTCTTTAAATTTTAAACTAAAAAATTCCATACGACCAATTTCATCTATCGCTATTACATCACAATTTTTTAATGAAAAATCTAAAGCTTTTAAAGCTACTTTTTCAAAATCATCTATATCAATAATATATTTCCCAAATTTTGGTTTATCGCTTATAGACGTACAAATTCTAGCTAATACTCCTTCTTCTCCAGAAATAATATCTTTAACAATAAATCCAATTCTTTTTCCTCTCTCCCTTTTTTCAGGTGTAATAATTCCACCAACTTTTATTCCTTTTTGTTTAAGCAATTCTATTATTTTCATTAAAACTGTTGATTTTCCAATTCTAGGAAGTCCTGTTAGAAAAATAACTTTACTCATTTTTCGAATATTTTTTCTTTAATGATCTTGTATAGGGCGTGTCTAGCTTCCTACCATAGTTTAGCCCCTCTTTCTGGAACCAGTTTGCATTCATGTTGAATGAATGCAAACCAGCACTCCTCCCATGAGGAGGCACCAGCAAAATAGTAGCAAAATGCTACTATTTAACCCTTCATTGCTAATTTTGTTGAAAATTAGCTCAGAGCTTCCCTTCTTAAGAGAGTTCTTCTAATCCTTGAAGGGAATGCTGGTTCCTATGAATAGGAAGCTTGGCCCACGCCTGACCTTCCCCTAACATGAAAGTATCGGGGAAAAGGATATGTTCTTTAAAATATTCAATTGTTCTTTTTGAAATATTGTTTGAAGCATTGTAATGTTTATTTGTTACTAATCCACATTTTTCACAAATGAAATAGCTATTTTTCCCTTTTCCAATTTTTCCAAAGCTTCCACATCTATAACATTTTATTGTAGTATAATCAGCACCTATTAAGATTTGTTTTAGATTTCTTTGATTTTTACTAAAAGTTGGCAGATATGTTAATACTTTCATCGAATTTATCCATAGGCTTTTTTCAAATGTTCTTTTTATTATTTTTCCTCTAAGTCATTCAGTATTCTTTTTGTTTATTTTCTTGCTATTATTTCCTGCTTCATATTCTTTTAAGTTCTCAAATGAAATTACTGCAATTTCACAATTATATTCTTCAATGCTTTTTAAAGCTATATCAATAAGCATTTTTGACATTTTCTCAACCCAATCTTTGTTTTGCCTTTGTATTTTTCTGTTTATTCTTTGCCATAGTTCATTGTATTTTACCGAATTTCCATGATTCATTTGCAATTTCCATTTTTCAATTTCTTGAAATTGGTGAGATTTCATTTTTGGCAAAAATCTTGTTCTCATTGGTTTCATTGAATTTTCTTTAGTATCCCAAATCCATAAAGAATATGCAACTCCATATTTACTGTTCAAATCTACGCCAATTACTGCAATTCTTTGAAGTTTTCTGAATTCTTCTTTAGTTAGTAGTTCAATGTTTTTCTTTAATGTAATATTTAAAGTCCAATGAGAATTTCTAACAATTTCTCTCCTTCTATGATGTCCTTTCTTATAACTTGATGGTAAAACCATAACCATTGTAGCTTTTGCTCCATTATTGATTTCTTTTTTAAGATATTCCATATCTTCTTCAAAGATTCTTAATGAAAATCTTCTATGCTTCTTTAATGATGTTAGCTTTACTTCATTGTTATCAAAGTCTATTGAAAATCCTGTATTAAAAAGAATTGGATGAAATGCTGGAATTTCAAAGTTATCAAATTGTTTTAAAGAATTTTTGTACGTTGTCAAAATACGAAGATTATCAATATTTATTCCTTTTCTTTTTTGAATTACAGAATATCTCCATATCGTTAATAGTTTTTCAATATTTTTTAAGCTTTCATTTTCTTCATTTATTCTTAATTTTATTATTTTATTTATTTCCATTTTTTATTATAATTTCTTAGAATGAATATAAAAATATGTAGGGAAAAATAGTACATTTAAAAGAACAATTTATACTTAGAGATAATTGAAAATGAAATATTCTTCTTTTATACTAAAAATATCATTATAATACATGAAAATAATTGAAATAATAAAAAGATAATATAAATGAAAAAGTAATTTTAATTGATAATAGAGAAAAAGATAGTGGAATTCCAAATATTTTAAAAGATATAAGGAATTCCTATATTATTTGAAAATCTTGAAATAGGAGATTATATTATTGGAGATTTGATTATTGAAAGAAAAACTTCAAAAGATTTTATAGCTTCAATATTTGATGGAAGAATTTTTCAATAAGCAAATAAAATAACTTCTTATACTAATAGAGCAATTTTATTAATTGAGGGTTTATTACAAAAATGAATTAGAATATGTTAAGAATAAAAATTCAATATATGGAACTTTATTAAGTTTGGCCTTATCTTATAATTTTAAAATAATTTATTCTAATAATATTGAAGAAACTTCAAACATTTTAGAGATTATCTATAAACATGGAAATATAGTAAGATTGAGAATATTCATTTTATTAAGCAAAAAAGAATAGCAAATGATGTTAATAAACAAAAATTAAACACTATTGCTTCTATTCCTTATATTGGAGAAAAATATGCTGAAAGATTATTAAAGAATTTTAAAACTATAAAGAATATTATTAATGCTTCTCCTCAAGAATTATCTTTAAAAGCCAAGATACCATATAAGACATCTATCAAAATATGGAAAATATTAAATGAAGAATATAAGGAATAAATTATGTTTTCATATTTAAGAAAAGCATTATGTTTAATAATGCTATTAATTTCTTCTTATGAAGATTTTAAAAAAAGAGAAGTAGATGATAAAATTTGGTTAATTTTTTCTCCTATTGGAATAATAATTACATTTATAGAATATTTCTTAAACTACATCGATTTTTCTTATTTAATTCTTTATGTTTTATCAATTATTATTACAATTATTGTTTCAATAATAATCTATTATTCAAAACTTGTAGGAGGAGCAGATTCAAAAGCATTAATAACATTATCTTTTTTAGATCCAATAAATTTTAATAAAAATATAATTCATCCATTTACTTCAATTATTGTTTTAACAAATAGTTGCATAATTTCTTTAATAATTCCTTTATTTTTATTTACTTATAATTTATATAGAATTTTAAATAAAGAAAAAAATATTTGCATTATTAATTGGATATAAAACTAAGAATATTAAAAAAAGATTTGCAACTTCAATTGAGAAAAATATAAATGGAAAAAAGAAATTTGTTTTTTCATTATTAGAGAATGAAATAGAATTTATTGAAAATAAAGATATATGGGTTATTCCGTCTTCATTAATTGTTTTTATATTTATTGGATATATATCAGTAGCATTCTATATGATATGCTTTTTAAGAATATTTTTAAATTTCAATTTTAAAAAATTATGAGTAAAAATCTTTTATATTCATAAAATTATAAAAAATCATATTATAGCATGTATAATAATACATTTAAGATGTGGAATTTAGAGGTGAGCTCATCAATAATTATAACTTCATTAATAATTATAATAATAACGCTCATAGTATACTTATTTTTTAGAAAAATTATTATAAAAGGTATAGTAGCGATAAACAAATCTATTGCTTATAGAATTGATTTAATAGGAAGCATAATTATATGGATTATTAGCTTTATAATATTATTTAGAGAATTTTGCAATTTCTTTGGCATAGATTTTTCATTAAGTATAATTATTTATTCTGCTTTAATACTTGGATTAATTATCTCTTTAAAAGATGTTTTATCCAATATATTTGCTTATTTTATGATAAATTCATCAGATATTATTAGAGTTGGAGAAGTCATAAAAATTAATGAGTATAATGGTAAAGTTATTAAAATAAACTCATTATATACTACAATAATAACACATGATTATGTAGTAGTAAATATTCCAAATAATTTACTTTTGCATAGTATTATAGAAAATGAAAGTAGACCTGGAATATCATTAATTTCAATTCCAATTGAAATAGATCCAAGTAAAATAGATATAAATGAGGCTAAATTAATAATGTTAAAAAGTTCTGAAATTGCTAAAACCGATCTAGCTCCTGAAAAAGTTCCAGAAGTAAGAGTTTTAAGAATATCTAGTGATAGAGTAATTCTTGAACTCAGATTATACATTCTAAATCCAGCCAAAAAAGAAGCAATTGAAGCACTTTTAAAAGATAAAATATATCAAAAAATAGAAAGTTTACGCAAGTAATTTTTATAAATTAAAAATTATTCTGATAATAAAGAATTAATTATCTTTTTTAAATCGCTTATGCTTGCTACTCCAAGCCTTTCATATGCGACATTAAAATTTTTATCAATTATATAAATTGTTGGTAAACCACCTTTATCTTGATAAGAAGCTATAATATTTTTAGAATACACAATTGTCCATTCAATCTCATTTTGAGAAGCATAAGCACTTAATTTTTCTTCATTATCTTTTTCACTATAATCTAAAGATATTATAGCTATTTTATCACCATATTCTTTAAGAATTTCTTTAAAGTAAGAATGTTGAATTTTGCATTCTTCAATTTCAATAGACATAATATCAATAATTATTACTTTTCCTTTATAATCACTTATTTTAAATGATTTTCCATCTATGCTTATTAAAGAAGCATCTGAAGCTTTTAATCTAGTAATTGTTTCAGATATCAAAGTAGTTGGAGAAGTGGTTATTAAAGAAGTAGAATTTGTAATTGTTTTAGATATTATTGAAGTTTGCGGCGGAGCAATAAATAATTCTTGATAAATTGATAATATTATGATAAATAAAATTAAAAATAATAAAAAAAGAGCTGAAAACAAACCAGCTGAAATACCAATTTTTGCTTTATAAAAATTCTTTTTCAATTTTTAATTACCTAATATGAAATTATTTTTTAGATTTTGATATTTCTTCTTTTAACCATTTAGCTGCTTCTTCAGCATTCATTAAATTCTTTTTATCTTCCTCAAATTTAGATAATTTTATTATTGCAATCCATCCATCTTCATATGGACTTTCATTTATTAGGCTTGGATTATTTCTTAATTTAGAATTTATTTCAATTATTTCTCCTGAAACAGGAGATTTTACGACACCAACCCATTTTGCAGTCTCAATAGTACCTATTCCTTGGCCTTGAGAAATTGCTCCCTTAGGTCTAAATCTAACAAACATTATTTTACCAGCTGTTTTTTGCCCATAATCAGTAATTCCGACTTTTGCTGTATCTCCTTCAATTTTAGCCCATGTATGATCTTTACTATAAAGCAAATTTTCAAGAATTTTATAACCATTTACTTCTATCATTTTTATCAAAAAAATAGAAAAAAAGCTTTAATTAAAGTTTTTAAATACAATCAATAATCAATAGAAATTTAACAAAAAGTGATAAAAAATGGTTCTTGCAGGAAAAATTTTTGAAATAAAAGAAGAAATATCTCTTGAAGAAATTGCTTTAAAATTAAAAAATTATAGCCATACAGAAATTTTTAAAATAAATAATGAAGAGCTAGAAATATTAATAGAAATAAAGAATATTTCCATTAAAGAAAAAAGTTTATCAGCTTTATTTAATAGAGATAAACCAATAATTATTTCTCAAAGAGGAAAAAAAGTACCTATAATAAAAACGATCGAAACCCCTATTATATTTGATGAATATGATGATAAAATTCTATTATTCATTTTACAAGAAAAACATCAAGCAAATGCAATAGCTTCAATGTTAAGTCAAATATTATTTATGAATTATGCATCAATAGTTGAAGCAAGAATTTCTTCAGAGAAACTTAAAGATTTTCATGAGAAAAACCCCGATGGAACAAAAGTAATTTTTTTCCATGATTTAGACATACCAGGTATAAAAAAACTTTCATTATATGGTGAAACATTAAAAAATTCTTCATTATATGAAGAATATTTAAGGCATGGAAAAATTTTATACATTGTTTATACTTCTACTACAAAAGGATGGGTAATTGGTTTAACTTATAATTGTGTAGTTACTGCTTTTAGTAAAGTAGATGAAAAAGATTTAATTGATTATGTAAGAGAGGAAATTTATCCTTTAATTTCAAAATAGAAATCATCTCTAAACTATTTAAGCTTTTCTAATAATAAAATTTCTCATAGAATTTCTCTTATCATTCTTTAAATAGTATTTTTTAAATATTGAAATTTAAAAAATATTTTTAAAATATCTCCATATAAAATATTAATAATATATCCAAATAATATAAAAACAATTAATGGAATACTTGAAGTAACCCATATATCTTTATTTTCAATAAATTCTATTTCATTCTTTAATAAAGAAAATACAAATTTCTTTTTTCCATTTATATTTTTCTATACAATTTTTCATTTTCAAATCCTTCAAATAAAATGCTTAAATATTCTTTTAATATATATAATAATAATCAAAAAAAAAGAGGTGATAATATTTTAGAGATAAATGAAAAAAGAACAATTGAATATCTTAAAACAATGCTTCTCCCCGAGACTCTTTAAGGGAGGGTAGGGGGAGGTTAGGCGTGGGCCAAGCTTCCTATTCATAGTAAACAGCATTCTCCCAAATGAAGGGAACCTGAGGGAGAAGCCCTTGATGAGCTAATTTTAACAAATTAGCAATAAGGGTTGAGTAGCAAAATGCTACTCTGCTGTGCCTCCTGATGGGAGGAGTGCTAGTTTGTATTCATTCAACATGAATGCAAACTAGTTCCAGAAAGAGAGGCTAAACTATGGTAGGAAGTTAGACACGCCATTTTCCTCTAATATACATATATACTAGTAAAAAAATTTATATCAAGAGTAAAAAGCAATGGAGAAGAAAGAGGAAACAATACAAGAAATAGAAGAAAAACGTGCAATAAATAAAACATTCATAGAAGAAGTAATATTAGAGAATTTTATGAGTCATGAATATTCCAGAATAATCCTTAAACCCGGATTAAATTTAATTCTGGGGCCTAATGGAGCTGGAAAATCTTCTATACTTTTAGGAATATCTGTTGCATTAGGTCAAACCTATACAGAAAGAGGAGAAAAACTTAGTCAATTAATTAGAAGAGGGGCTGAAGCTGCAAGAGTGTCTGTTATTTTAAACAATTCAAAAATTAATGGAAAAAGACCATTTCAAAATATTAATACTGATAAAATTACTATAACAAGATATTTAAAGAAAAATGGCGATTATTGGCATTTAGTAAATAATAGATACATGGCTAAAGCAGAAGTTGAACATTTATTAAAGCAAGCAGGAATTAATCCAAATAATGCTTTAATAATCATGCATCAAAATATGGTTGAACAATTTGCTTCAAAATCTGATGAAGAAAAATTATTAATGGTAGAAGATGCTGTTGGTGCAAAAACATTAAGAGAAAGAATAATAGAAGCAGAAAGAAAATTAACAGAATTAGTAAGTGAACAAAAAGCTATAGAAAAAATTCTTGAAGAAGCTAAAATAGCAACAGATTATTGGAGGAATGAATATGAAAAATTAATGAAATTAAGGAATTTACAAAAGCAAAAAGAAGAATTAGAAAGGGAGTATGCTTGGTCTATCGTTATAGATTTAGAAAATGATTTAGAAAAAATTGCAAAAAAAATAGAATTATATAAAGAAGATTTAAAAGAAATGAATAAAAAAATATTATTTTTAGAAGAAGAAATTAAGAATGAAAGAAATAATTTTAATTCTTATCTAATTAATTTAAGAGCATTATATCTTAAATTAGCAGAATTAATGAAAAATAATGAGAATGAAAAAGAAAAATTATTAAAAGAAATATCTACATGTGAAGAAAAATTAATAAAATCTGTTGATAATTTAATTAATAATAATACTGAATTAGCTATTATAAGATATAAGAAGAAAGAAATTGAGCAAGAGCTTAGAAAAAATGAAAAAAATTATGAAGAAATTAATAAAAATTTAGAAGAAAAGATTATCGAAGCTAATAAAAAAGGAGAAAGAATAAAAACATTAAGAAAACCAATGGAAATACTTTCAGATATACAACATGTAAATATAGCCATAGCATCTCTTGGAACAATTAATCAAGAAGCTGAAGAAATGTATATTTTAGCAGATTCAAAATATAGAGAAACAGAATTAAAAGCAAAAGAATTGAATGAAAATATTAAGAAAACCCTTGAAGAAATCGATTATAGGAAAAAAGTATGGAGAGATTTTATTAGGAAATTAGTAGAAAACATTAATCCTATATTTAATGAAATATTATCTTCAATCGATGCTTCTGGAAAAATAACTTTAAGAAATTTAGAAGATATTAGAAGTGCAGCTTTAGAAATATATGTTGGCTTTAAAGGTGCTGAATTAACTTTATTAAATTCTCATACTCAAAGTGGAGGAGAAAGAACTGTAGCTACAATGGCATTCCTTCTTTCATTACAAAAATACATGATGTCTCCATTTAGAGCAATTGATGAATTTGATGTTCATATGGATCCTTTATATAGAGAGAAGATGTTAAAAATGTTGCTATCGATTGCATATGAAGATCCAAGTACACAATATATAATTATTACTCCAGGTAAAGTATTTGTTGAAGAAAATGTTAATGTGATAATTGTTCAAAATATAGAGGGTAAATCTTCGGTTTTAATAAAGAAATAATTTAAAAATAAAAATTAAAATAAAGATTTTTTCTTATTATTTAATTTTGAGCTGCAAATTCTTAGGATGAATATACTTTAAACCTTTAATTTTAGAATAAATTGGATCAGAACTTACAATAGGTATATTTTCTATTAATGATATACTTGCATGCAAACTATCAAAATATGTCATTTTATATATTTCCCTTAAATATGATGCTTTTCCATGATATCTAGGTTTATCGATAGAACCCATCTCTAAACTATTTAAGCTTTTCTAATAATAAAATTTCTCATGGAATTTTTCTTATCATTCTTTAAATAGTATTTTTTAATTTTCTTTGTTTTATATCCAATGAATAATGCAAATATTTCATGCAATTGGTATTTAACCAATTTATAGATAATTAATGAACTGTAGTAAAGCTTCTTCTGGGCTTTGGAATGAATAGAGACCAAAGCTTAGAAGAAGAAGGTTTAGGAACTTAACCAAGAACTTTCCTCCAAGCAAAATAAACGCGATGATATGAGCAATTAATGGATGCTTGGCGAACGAAGTCACAATGGACAAATCATTAGCATTGGAGGAAGAAGCTAGAGTTTAAAAATGAGTTCGAATAATAATCTAATATTTCTCCTAAATCTTTTTGAAAATCTTCATAATTACTTATTTCTATTTTTTAGATAAATATAGCATACTTAATTCTATTAACGAATAAGGAGATAATAATAGTTTTTCATTTTCAGCTATTTTAATAAAATATTTATGTAAACTATCTTTTTCATTCATTATAGCTAAAAGAAAATCTGTTTCTACTAAATCCATCTTTTTTCAGCTTCTTCTTTAATTTTACTTTTCTGCTATTTTTCTAAGCTCAATAATACTCTCTTCTACATTTTTAAAATTAAATTTTACTTTATTTTTAATTTTATTTAATGGATTTTCAACCGGTTCTATCAATAATCCTTTATTAATCATGTTTATTTTAACTATTCTACCTAACTTTTCACGAAATTCTTTAGGAACTGTAATTCTGCCCTTTTTATCTATTTTAGCTAACATATCCCACACTAATATATAAGTATTTCCCACTTTTCAATATATACTGAATTAAATCATAATATTATATGGAATTAATAGATACTAATTTTCACTATCTTTTTGTTTAGGCCAAGTTATCATGAAAATTGTTTCTGGAAGCTTTTCGCCAATATATTTTTTAATTTCATATGGCCAATCTTCAAAATTTATGCCCCATCGAGCTATAAACATGTATGCATATCTCGATAAACCAATTCCTGAGCACCCTGACCAAATATCGCGATTCTTTCTTTCTTTCCAATTATACCTTTTTGCATAAAAATCTAAATGTACACTAAAATTGCTTAATTCTAATTCTTTTTCTTCGGGTCTACTTAATGTTCCATATGGCAATACTCCTACAATTTCGTATGTTTTAACAATTTCTTTCTTTTCTTCTTCTAATTCAAGTGAATGTTCTAAATATACTGGAGTAGTAGCTTCTATTCTATATTCAATGTCCATTATATTATCTACAAATTTTTCTGCTCTATTAAGTAATTCATCTCTTATTCTTGTAACATCTTCCGGCTTTCCAATCCATGTTAATTCCATTCTATAGAATTCTGTTAATCTTTCAATTCCTTTTAATCCTCCTGCTTCATATCTCCAAGTAGGTCCAAATCTATCAAAGAAAAGCCACGGACCATTATCTATATCTATTATTTCTCCTCTAAATATTTCATACCATGGTTCACATTGAGCATAAGATAGTGCAGCTATAGGTGTGTCTAGACATTTCATTAATTCTTCTTTAGGAATTTCTCTTGTTATTTCTACATAATCTGAAAAATATTCAAAAATTTTTTTCTCTCTAGATTTAGGTGGACAAACCCAAAACATTTCATTTGGTATTCCTGTTAATTGTCCTTTTCTCATGTGCACTTCAAGCGGAATTAATTTTGGAAAAAGCATTTCTTTAAATCCCATTTGCTTAACTATGTTTTCTATAAAAGCTGCTTCGATAGCTCTTATAAGAGCTGTATAAGGTGGCATATATTGCCATATTCCTCTAGCAGGAAATTCTTTAATCCATCCTATTTTAATAAGTTCTTCAGTAAAATCTTTTTTAAAAGAATATTTATCCAATCTTTTTGGAGATTCTTTAATTGTTTTTGAAAGAACTGCTTTTCCAGTAATATATTGAGCTAAAATTTTTTTCTCTAATAATTGAACAATCCTATCAATATAATTTCTTTCTAAAGCTTTTTCATCTATTTTTGAAAAAACTATATGCGCAATATTTTCATTAAAATCTATTTTTTCTACGAATGGCATATTTATTTCTTCTAATGGCTTTTGTTTAATTTCAATCCATGCTTCAGCTTTCTCTATTTTTATTTCCCTAATACCTATTTTCTTCTTTTCCAATTCTTTAGCAATTTTATTTCTTATCATTAAAAGAAAAGAATGAGCTCTGTATTTTTTTCCACTAACAATATTTAAAAATATTTTCTCATTTAAAAATTTCATTTCGATTATTTTTGTTTCTTCTCCATTTTTCCTAGAAGATATTTTTTTATATATTTCTTCTATAGCTTTTTCTATATCCTCTTTTTCTGGCGGAGAAGTAAAAAAAATATATGCTTTAATATTAAATTTCAAAAATTACACCTTTTTTAATATATTACATAATTATTCTTCAGCCATTTCTTCAATATATTTTCTATAATCTTCAGGATCCATTAAACCATATAATTCTTCTTCATTTTTCATTTCTATTTTTACTATCCATCCTCTATCATATGGTGATTCATTTATTAATTCAGGATTATCTAATAATTCTTCATTTACATCTATTATTTTACCACTTACTGGGCTTATAATATCTAAAGCACTATCTATAGATCCAAGAGAACCTATTATTTCTCCAGCTTCAATTCTTTCATTTAAATGAGGAAGTTCAACAGTTAATATTTCCTGCATTTTCTTTTGAGCATAATCACTTATTCCTATTGTAGCAATTCCTTTCTCAACTTTAACCCATATATGTTTTCCTGTATATAAACAATCTTCTCTTATTTCATATTCATTAGTAGACATACTCATTCAATCTTTCTAAAAGTGAAGAAGAACTTCTATTTATTTTTTATATATTAAAAAATAAAAAATAATCAAAATTTATTTTTGATATTTCCTTAAAAAATATATAATTATTTAAAAACAAGCTTTTTTAATAATTTATTTAATATTTGGTTGCTTATGAATAATAATCAAAGTAAAGAAGTCTTAAACCTTCTTTTAAAGCCGATTATTAAAGCTTTTAAAGAAAAATTTAGTGAATTAACTATTCCTCAAATAAAAAGCATACCTTTAATACTTAAAGGGAAAAATCTACTTTTAGTAGCTCCAGCTGGAACAGGAAAAACTGAAGCTGCCCTTCTTCCAATATTTAATGAAATGCTCCTTTTAAGAAATATCCCTGGTATAAAGCTTATTTATATTACTCCTTTAAGAGCTTTAAATAGAGATCTTCTTGAAAGAATTGATTGGTGGTGTAGAAAACTTGATTTTACAGTTTCAGTACGTCATGGAGATACTGCTCAAAAAGAAAGAAGAATACAAGCTATTAGCCCTCCAGATATATTAATACTTACACCTGAAACTCTTCAAGCAGTTTTAACAGGTAAAGTTTTAAGAGAACATCTTAAAAATGTAAGATGGGTTATTATAGATGAAATACATGAATTAGCAACTGATAAACGTGGAACACAACTTTCAATCGCTTTAGAAAGGCTTGTTGAAATTATTGGAAGAAATTTTCAAAGAATAGGATTATCAGCTACTATTGGCAATCCTGAAAAAATAGCTAAATTTCTTGTAGGTACAAATAATGAATGTGAAATAGTTAAAGTTTCTATAGCTAAAGAAATGAAAATAGACATATTCTATCCTTATCCAAATAAAGAAGATAAGATTTTAGCTGAAAAACTTTTAACTCTTCCTTCTGTTGCAGCAAGATTATCATTAATACGTAAACTTATAGAAAATCATGAAAGCACTCTTATTTTTACTAATACTAGACCATTAGCTGAAATTCTTGCAAATAGATTCAAAATATGGGATTTGAATTTTCCAATAGGAATACATCACGGCTCTCTTGCAAAATTTTCACGAATATCTGCTGAACAGGGCCTTAAATATGGTAAACTTATTGGAATAGTTTGTACTTCTTCTCTTGAACTTGGAATAGATATAGGAAAAATAGATTTATGTATTCAATATAATTCTCCTAGAGAAGTAACTAGACTTATGCAAAGAGTTGGAAGGAGTGGACATTCTATAGGGAGATTTTCTAAAGGAATAATAATCGTAATGGATGGAGATGATGCACTAGAAGCTGTAGTTATTTCAAAAAGAGCCTTAAATGAAGAATTGGAAGACCCTATTATTCCAGAAAATTGTAGTGATGTTTTGATGAATCAAATAGCAGGAATTCTAATTGAATATTCAAAATATGATATAGATAATCTTTTAGAAATTTTTAGAAGAGCATATCCATTTAGGAATCTTTCAAAAGAGCATTTAATAAAAGTTATTAATCATATGGTTAATTTAGGAATAGCATATTTTGATGGGAAAATTATAAGCAAACCTATTAATGCAAAACAATTATATAAATACTATTTTGATACTCTTTCTATGATACCTGAAATAAAGCAATACTTAGTTATAAATGAAATAAATAATGAACCAATAGGAATATTGGATGAGGAATTTGTATCTGAATATGGTGATATAAATACAAAATTTGTTTTAGCAAGTAGAGCTTGGAGAATAATAGATGCTTCTGGTGAAAAAATATACGTTTTACCTGAAGAAGATTTCGAGGGAGCAATACCTTTTTGGGTTGGTGAAGAAATCCCTGTTCCAAGAGAAGTTGCTCAAGAAGTTGGAAAAATAAGAAGAGAAGTTGAGGAAAGATTATTGAATGGTGAAAGATATAAAGATATTTGTTTAGATATTTCACGAAGATATAATATTAATTTTGAAACAATTTTTAGAGGATTAAAAGAAGTTTTGAAACATGTAAAACTTAATATACCTGTTCCATCCGACAAAACAATTGTTTTAGAAAAATTTAAAGAGAATATTGTGCTTCACATTCATGGAGGATTAAGAATAAATAGAGCAATTTCTAGACTTATAGCATATTATTTATCAGAAAAAATATCAGCTCCAGTAGCTTCACAACAAGATCCTTATAGAATTGTCTTCCGTTCTCCAAGCATAGAACCAGAAGATATTTTAAATATAATTAAAGAAATTTCAATGAGGGATATTTCAGAAATGATCGTTCCTGCAATAGTTTCTTCAGGATTCTTTAGAAAAAGAGTTGTACATATTGCTAGAAAAATGGGTGTTATTTTAAAGGAAGCAAGCTTACTAGATATACCTGCATCTAAGATTGTTAAAGCTGTTAAAGATACACCAATTTATGAAGAAGCTTTAAGAAATGTTGCAAATTATGATATGGATATATATGGAGCAAGTGAAATCTTAAGAGATATCGTAAATGGAAAATTTGAAGTAAAGATCATAAGACTTAATTCCCCCTCACCATTAGCATTATTAACATTAAATAAGTATAAAAAAGAATTTGAATTTTCTGCTTCAGAAAGAATGCAAGGATTAATATTAAAAGCAGTAAAAGCTAGACTTTTAAGCGAATCACCTCTTTTTGTTTGTTCTAATTGTTGGAAATATTATGAAAGGAAGCCTTTGAAAGATATTGAAGATATCATGAATTGTCCAAATTGTGGTTCAAAGAAAATTGCATGTCTTAATGATGTTGAAATTGAAGAATTATATGGATTAATTTCAAGAAAAGGAAAACCAATAAATAATAATGAAAAAAGATTAATTAAAAAAATTAAGAAAGTATCTCTATTAATTGAAAAATATGGTAAAGCAGCTGCTATTGCACTTTGCGGTAAAAATCTTGAAATAAAAGATGTTATTGAAATACTTGAAAAAGAAAATAAATTTAATGATAAACTTATAGAATTGATAATCGATGCTGAGAAAAAAACATTAAAAAGAATGTTTAAGTAAATTTTTTATCTTCACTCTGTAGGGGAGGTCAGGCGTGGACAAGCTTTCTATTCATAGGAACCAGCATTCTCCCAAATGAGGCGCCCCCGTTCGATAGAGAAGCTCCTTGATGAGCTAATTTCAACAAAATTAGTAATGAAAGGGGTTGAGTAGCATTTTGCTACTCTGCTGTGCCTCCTAATGGGAGGAGTGCTGATTTGCATTCACTCAACATGAATGCAAACTGGTTCCAGAAAGAGGGGCTAAACTGTGGTAGGAAGCTAAGATACGCCATCTTCACTCTTATCTTCACTTGATTGCTTTATTTCTAAATCGAGCATAGATTTCAATAATTCTTTTTGATCTATTTCAGCCTTAGCCCTCCATCCTAGATAAACAATATTTTCTTCTGAGATTTGAATGTAACCTTTTCTAATAAATCTTTCAATTGCAGATTCGATTTTCCATTTTGGTAATTTCGTTAATAATACATCTTTTATTTCACTTAAAGATGCTTTCCCCCCTTTGCTAGATATTATTGTTAATATAATTGCTAATGTTGCTACATCTTCTATTCTCCAACCAGCCCCTTTAACTTCAGAAATAGTTAATGGCTTAGCTAAAGTAATATAAAATCTAGCTTTTTCGAGACTTTCTTCATTTAAAACAAATTTTTCTTCATCTTCAAAAACAATTTTCACTTGTAAACCAATATTATTTAAATAATTATTAAGTACTTCTATTATTTTCACATACTTCTTTCCCAATCTCTTTTTTAATTCCCAACCTCTTACTCCTGGCAACCTATGAGATGAAAAAAGCAGCATAGCTGCAGCTATTGAAAGTTTCCTTCTTAAATCTTCTTTTTTAATTTCTTTTTTGCTCATCTAAAACTAAAATATTTAGTTTTATACTACTATTTTTATTTTTTCAATTATCTATTTAAAGCTATTTTTAATTAATGAAGAGCAATTAGTAGATTAATTTTACAAGAATTTCCTAGAAGAATATGGTCAATATTTAAAGAAGAAACTAAAAATAGGGTAAAAGTTTCTAGCGATATATTAAAAAACTCTTAAGAATTTCTTTTAACCCTTATTTTTAATAGAAAAAACACATACTTTCCCTTCTGGACATAATTCACATTCAATCTGTAAAGTTGTATGCATTATTTTAAATTTATTCTTTAATATTTCTCTTATTTCATATAAAATTTTACTTGCATCTTCAAGAAAAATATTGTCTAAAACAATATGTGCACTTAATGCGTTCATATTTGTTGTTATACTCCAGACATGAAGATCATGAACGTTTTTTACTCCTTTTACTTTTAATATTTCATCCATGACATCTTTTATTTTTAATCCTTTTGGTGTTCCTTCCATTAAAATATTAACAGCTTCTTTTAAAAGTTGATAAGACCCATTAAATATTAGTATACTTATACCAATTCCTAAAATAGTATCTATAAGGTAAATTTTAGTGATGTTTATCATTATACCACCTACTATTACACAAAAAGAAGAAAGAGTATCGCTTATAACATGTAAAAATGCTCCTTTAATATTTAAACTTAAATGTGATTGCTTAGATAATATTAAAGCTGAAACAATATTTGCACTTAAACCTATCGTGGCTATTATAAGCATAGGTATTTCAAGAATAATTATAGGTTCAAATAATCTCATGTAAGCTTCCCTAAAAATAAAAAATGCAACAAAAGCAAGTAATATGCCATTTATAAATGCTGAAAGAATTTCTATTCTATAAAAGCCATAAGTTTTACTTTCGGTTGGTTCTTTCTTTGAAATTTTTAAAGCTATAAAACTAATCATTAATGAAATACTATCCATTAACATATGTCCAGCATCGCTTATTAAAGCTAAACTTCTAGATAAAATACCACCTATGATTTCAAGTAACATTATTGAAGTAGTCAAAATAAGTGCGTATGAAAGTGCTTTAAAACTAATTGTATTATTCATTAAACTATTATCCTCTGAAAGTTTATATAAATAATTTTTAGTTCTTAATAAATTTATTAAATTTGAAGTATAAGTTTTATAAACTATTTTTTAAAAATATTTTTTGAAAAAAGATGCTTAATAAACTTTCTGAAAACGTTTTTTATATAGCTGGAAGAACAAATATAGGAGTTATTACTTTATCTAAAAATGAATGTATAATAATTGATTCTGGAATAGATGAAGATTACGGTAAAAAAATTCTAAAAATATTATTTTCTAATAATTTTAAAATAAAAGCTTTAATTAATACACATGCTCATGCAGATCATATTGGTGGAAATAAAATAATTTATGATAGAATAAATGTTAAGATATGTTCTTCTTTTGGAGAAAAACCTTTCATAGAAAATCCATTATTAGAGCCTCTCTATTTATATAGTACTTACCCTCCCAAGATACTTAGGAGTAAATTATTCATGGCAGACCCTACTCCAGTTCATGAAGTTCTAGAGAATGATTTTAATAATTTAAAAATAATTAAGCTTCCAGGACATTCATTAGATATGATAGGCATAGTATATGAAAATGTAGCATTTATAGCTGATGCACTTTTCTCAAGAGAAATTTTAGAAAAGCACTCAATTCCATATCATCTAAATATTAAGCAAGCTTTAGAAACTATCGAAAATCTTAAAAAATTAAAAAATTTAATATATTTACCATCTCATGGAGCCCCTACAGAAAATATTGAAGAACTTATCGAACATAATATTTCAGCTATAATGAAAATAAAGAATCTTATAATTGAAGAATTAAGTAGCCCTAAAAGTATTGATGAACTTGCTAAAATTGTAATTCAAAAAACGTTAAATAAAATAAATAATGTTGGGCAATATTTTTTAATAAAATCAGCTTTACTATCCTATATATCATGGTTTGATGAAGAAAAATTAATAGAAATATCAATTGTAGATAATGTGCCTATAATATCGCTTAAGTAATTCTTTTAATTAGGTCCTTTTTATCCTTTTCTTTCTAAATATTCTTGAAATTTTTTATTTCTTTAATCATATCATTTGAATTGCTTATTATTTTAAGATTTTTCTGAATAAAATCTGGTAAATAACGTATAAAATTTATATATCTTTTATCTCCTAGTATAAAAAGAGCATTATCTTCTTTTGACCTTAATGCTCTTCCTAATGCTTGAGATGCTCTTTTTATTGCAGGTAAAATGTATGCATAAAATGTACCTTTTTCTTTCTTTTTATTTAAATATTTCTTTTTATATTTTAAAGAAATATATTTATCTTTTATATTCTTCATTTAAAATTCTCCATATTTTTATTGAAGTTTTATAAGGTATTTTAGCTTTTGAAGATAATTCTTGAGAAGAAGCATTAATAATTGCTTTGATTGTTTTAAATTTTTTTAATAATCTTTCAGCATATTTCTTTCCAATAAATGGAATTGAAGCAATTATATTCAATTTTTGTTTATTAATATTATTTGAAATTCTTTTTTGCTTAATTAAATGAATATTTTCCATATTCATAAATAATTTATAAACATTTAGATAAATAGTTGGTCTTTAAGTCTTAAGTTAAAATCTCAAAAGAAATAATTGAAAAGTTTATATATTACTTAATATTATATATTTTAGCCCCTTTAGGAAAGCTTAGCGGTAGCTCTAAAATATTATTATATAGAAGACTAAAGCTTCTTTTGATATATCTAAGGGATACCTAAAGAAGCTAAACTTTTAGGAAGAGTGATTACGATTATACATTTATTTTGCTCCACCATATAGGAATGAATTTCCTATATGGGAATGGAGCAAGGGGAGAAATAGGCATACCTTTTATTTCCTTCTCAAGGATGGGGACGATGAGTAAGAGCTAAGCAATATTGCGAACTCTTAGGAGAGCTCCACCCCTAAGAGAAGGGAAAGAAGGTATGCCACGCTGATTACTTTGAAGAATGCCATCTTTCCCTTCTCTTGCTTATAGTATCTATGCCAACTACTCTCATCTCGGCAGAAATGCCGACACCCCCTTTTTTTAAATATCATGGGGGTGATATAATGAGTGTGGTTGGTATAGATATTATAAGCAAGAGGGGGGAGAGAAGAAAATACTTACCATTAGAAATAAGAGCAAAGATGTATGAGGATGTTATTGAACTAAGGAAGCAAGGATTTAAAACTGGCGAAGTTTTGAAGAAAATATATGAGAAGTATAAAGAACAAATATCCAGAAGATGCTTCTATAATTGGATTCAGGGAAAATGTCATCCACTTAGAAGAGTTAATAAATTTGATGAGGGACCTTCACCGAAGCTTACATACATTATTGGGGTAATACTTAGCGATGGATATAAATATATTAGTAAGAAAAAATCTCAATATAATCTACGATTAGCCGTTAAAGATAGGGAATTTGCAGAGAAATTCGCGGAATGTCTAACGAAAGTGTTAAAAAAGAAAAAACCATACAAACCCTTCTTTAATAGAAAAACAAAACGATGGATAGTAGCAGGATGTAGTGTTTTGCTTTTTAGATTCTTAAATAGAACGCTGAAGGAATTGAAGCCAATTATTGAACATGATGAAAAATGCGTTTCAGCATTTTTACAAGCACTCTTTGATGGAGAAGGATATATTTATGTGAAAATTACTAAAAGGAAAAAAATACGACAACTTTGTCTTTATAATACAAACAGAGAATTACTCGAATATGTTCAATATCTATTAAGGAGTTTCTTCAATATTGATTCTACAATACATTTAGGAAAAAAAGGTCTTAGATATTTTCCGAACAATAAAATTGGAAAAATTAACAAAGATGAATATTATCTCTATGTTCGAACGAAAGGCCTTTTAAACTTCTACAGACATGTGGGGTTTTCGATAAAGAGGAAACAACAAAGATTAATCAAAGCAATCCAATGATAACTTTTCTCCCCCTCTTTTTTTATTTAATCATTGCTCTTAAATTTATTTTAGAAAAATTTAAATTTTATTAAAATTAATTTTAATCTGGAAATTATTATGTTTCTTATATTCTTAAATAATGAAAAAAAAGTTTTTCAAAAGAAATACTTAAAAAATATAATCCATTAGATAAAGATATGGAGTTTCCCATAAATTTTTTGATAATATTCAATGTAAAGTTTTGTTTTAATCGTTAATTTATCAAATGGTACTCCTACTAAAAATATTCCTTCAAGCTCTTTTCCAGGAAAATCTGCACCTTCAGCATATCTGCCAGCCATTGTTGCACAAAGAACACCTTTAATAGGTTCTTTTGCACATGCTTTAAATTCGTCCAGTATTTTTCTACTAGTTTTCCCAGAAATATCTTTTGTTTCTAAGAAAAATTTTCTATTATTCTTTTCAATAATTTCTTTAAGTCCGTATTCTAAAAGAGTATTTTGTATACGATAACTTGCAGAAAATATAGCAATGTTTGTTTTTAAATTTTTAATAAATATATCTATTGCTCTTAAATAGGATTTCGCCATTTTTTCAGAAAGTTCTTCACCTTCGCTTGTTAAATCTTTAGTAATTAAAGAAAATGCATTCTCTAAGAAAGGTGATGGGAAAACTTTTCCAATATATTTTTCTAAGCCAATAATTTCTGCAAAAGAATCTATTGGCTTAAGTGTTCCTGAGCAAAAAATGCATCGATAAAATTTTTTCCATGTATTTTTAAGAAATACATTTGAGCGCATATCCCACATTTCTATATTAATACTCTCACGTTTATCCTCTTCTTTTGATGCAATAAAAGCTATCCCATCAATATTCATATTAGAAATAGCTGAAATCCAAAAATTGCTTAAGTGATATAGACTAGATCTTGGAGCTTTACCATCGAGTAATTTTCTTCTCCTAATCAATATGCCACATTTATTGATTTTTCTGATCATTCTTATAAAAGATTCGAGATTTTCAGAACATTTTTTTATACATTCATAAACATTAAACTCGATATCTTCATCTATAATTTTCTCTAAAGTTTCTTTAAAATAGAATTTCATCCTATTTAAAAATTGACGTATTTCTTTTATTCCATCTATATTAAGTTCATCCATTTCTTTTAATGAATTTCTAATCGTTCCCATGGTTATTCTATCAGAGTTCAAATTTGAACAAACATTCTGCAAATTATGTGCTTCATCTATAACTAAAAAAGAATTTGCATAATTTATTCTGTTTTGTAAAACCCATCCAATATCTTTACTTATAATATAATTATAGTTTAGAGCTACTACATCGGCAAATATAATTAAATCTAATTGAAGTTTATATGGACATATTTCTTCTTTTTCACAATATTTTAAAATTTCTGAATATAATAAAGGGGTAGTAGCAATCTCAATTAAGTCTATTTTTTTATATTTATAGTTTAATAAATATTTACAATCTTTTTGATGAAGCTTACATAAGAATGAGACGTCATCATGTTCCAATTCTCCTTTTAAATTAAGGTCTCTCCAAAGTAAACACATATCTTTTTTTCCTCTAAATGATAAACCAAATATTTTTTTATCAGAAAAATCATTTATTTTCTTCAATTCTTCTATAGGTCTATCGGTTTCAGTTCCAGTACGTACAGCCCAAATAATTTTATATCCTTGATTTAAAGATATTGGTAATAAAGAAGCTAAAATTAATGGAGTTTTACCAAAACCAGTAGCAGCATCAATAATAATATCCCCATTTTTAATATTTTTCTGAATATAGTAAATAAATTCTGCTTGTAATTCTCTTAATTTATAAGGAAAATAAGAAATATCTGCCTTACTAGAAATTTTCAAATTTCTCACCTAAAGCAATCATTATATAAAACTTAAACTAAATCATAAGATTTAAAAATATACTCTTAAAATGGATAAATCAAAGTAGTTATAATTAAACTAAGCAATATTAAACCAATAAACTTAAATTATTATTTCATTTATTGGAAATTTTATCCATGGATTTAAAAGAAATTTTCAACACCTTTAAATGTTAAATATCCATTACATGATTTATCCATCAAGTAGATATGCTAATTATGATCATTTCCGGTACTTTATTATAAATCATTAATAATATGAAAAATGATTACTATCACAAAATTATGTAAGAATAATATTATATATCCAAATTTAAATCCATATCTAGAATTAATGCGTTTGTAAAAACTGAATGATAAAAAGTGAGAGGGGAAATGAATAAAATAAGAGGAAATAAAATATGATGATTTTTCAAAATCCAAAATACTTCATTAAATCCATTAATGAACAAAAATTATTAAATTAGTATCAATTTTTTTTATAAATGAGAATGATAATATAAATGCATAAAGTGAATAACATTTTTATTCATAATATTTTTAAATAAATATTCTTGTTTAAAAAAATTAATTAAGTATGTTTATTATGTAGCATATCACTAAAGGCATATCTCTTAACTTTAACTTATGAAATATTAAAGACATTCCCAACATTGTAACAAAAAAAAAATCTTTTATACAATTTAAAATCAATAAGCATTGGTCATGCCAGCGTTCATACGAAGGATATAATGCTAATACATTAAGCACATGTATGAATTAAAAATAGCGAAAAATATATAAGCAAGTATTGCCTATTATATTTTAGTGTGAGTGATATGAAACAAATAAGAATAATCCTAAGCGAGAAAGAATATAATAGATTAAAAAGAGTGAAAGGCAAGAGGACTTGGAGGGAATTATTGCTTACATTAACACAAAGAAAGAAATAAAGTAGCTTGAATAAGGAATAATAGTTAAACATAATAAAAATTTAATGCCTTAAATTTAAAAAAAGGATTTAAAAATATATTTAATTAGGCTTAATTATATAATTTTCTTCAAATATTCTTTTATATTCCTTTTTTTATTTTTTAAAAATAAATCCTATTAGCATACCTGCTAAAAATCCTCCTATATGAGCTGAATGAGCAATATATGATGTTTGAAGAAAAATAGCGTATATAGTTTCTATAAATGCGTAACCAAATATTATGACAATTGCAGGGGCTGTTATGGGAAATAAGCCTATAAAAACACTAAGCTTTCTATGGGGAAAACTTATAGCATAAGCAGCCATTATACCAAATATCGCACCTGATGCTCCTATTGCTGGAATTATGCTACTTTCTGGAGATATTAATATCGTAAAGAAACTATGAAATATGCCTGCAAATAAGCCACTTCCAAGGTATAAGATAATAAATTTAAATGAGCCAAAAAAATCTTCATATTCTCCTCCAAAAAGTAAGAGAGCATACATATTCATGAAAAGATGGAAAATATCACCATGCAAGAACATGGATGTTAAAAGTGATGATAAATTTTTACCATTAATTATGAATATTGGAACAACACCATAATTTAATAATAAAAGCAAATATTCCCTTCTTGGAATAATAGAAATTATAAAGAATATAATAGTATTAATAATTATAAAGCTGTAGGTTAAAACTCTTCTCATTTCTTATTCAAAAATATTTTAGCAATTTTTATGAAAATACTTTTTCAATTTTTGGTACAATATCTTTCTTTCTTGACATAACATTTTTTAAATAAATACAATTCTCTTTAGCCTTTAAATTAAAAGCTTCTTCAGCTTTTTCTATTTTTCCAACACATAAAAGCTGCGTATCACCTAATAATATGTTTGTTGCCATTAATAATACCAAATCAAAATTTTCACTATTTTTAATTTTCTCCATTCCATTTATAATTTCTTTCTTTAATTCTTCAACTTCTTTAAAATCAACAATTTCAATTTGTCCAATACCAACTTTCCCTTTTGCAAATTTATATTCTTTGAAATCACCAAGAATTATTTCTTCTATTGATTTTCCGAGTAAACTTGTTTTTTCTCTTTTTATTTCTATTCCAAAAGCTTCAATATCTTTAACTTCTGCAATTTCGGCAAGCTTTTTAGCAATTTCACGATCTTCATTTGTAGTTGTGCTAGATTTAAAAACTACTGTATCGCTTAATATTGCTGCTAATAAAGCTAAAGCAATATTTTTTTCTATTTTGATATTTTTTTCAAAAAATATTTTAGCAATTATTGTAGAAGTTGCTCCAATAGGTTCAGCATGATAATATATTGGTAAAGGATAAGAAAAATTAATTTTATGATGATCTATTACTTCTAAAATTTCTGCTTTTTCTATACCATCACAAGCTTGAGTAAATTCGTTATGGTCTATAAGTATAACTTTTTTCCCGGAAATATTTTCAATAAGCATTGGCTCATTTAATGAAGCTTTTTTAAGTACTGCTTTTGTCTCATTATTTATTTCTCCACATCTTGCTGCAATATAATTATTTTTATTATCAATCTTATTTTTTAGAAAAGCATAAGCAATTGCAGTTATTATAGAATCTGTATCCGGGTTTCTATGCCCTATAACAATGATTTCAGCCATTCTTAAGCCCCTCCTTCTCATCTTTCATTTCTTATTCCTAATATTAATTTTTTATACTTGAACTTAAATTATTTATGAAATTCGTCTCCAAACTATTAAAGCTTTTCTTTATCTAGTAAATTATAAAAAAATGGAAGACTTGGAGTAACCATATATTTCTATCTTCTATTTATATTTCTCTCAATTGAAGTTACAAATCTTTTTTTTATTTTCTTTGTTTTATATCCAATAAAAAATACAAATAAAGACATTCTTTAAATAGCAATCTTTTTTTAAATGCTCTTTCTAAGCTTCAAAATGAAAAAAAGGATTGAAGCCTAGAAAGAGAAGGTTTAGGAACTCAACCCAAAACCTTCCTCCAAGCAAAATAAACGCGATGATATGAGCAATTAAAGGATGCTAGGCGAACGAAGCTATGATGAATAAATCATTAGCATTGAAGAAAGAAGCTAGAGTTTAAAGGCAGTTCTATATATAAAAGCTTTATTTAGTAGAATACTAAAAAAATATCTAGAATAGAAATGATTAAAAACGGTAGAAGTAAAAAAGTAGTTTTTGTATCCCACTGCATAATAAATACAAATGCTATAGCTATTGGTCCAAAAACACCAAATATATGGCCTGCAATGATAGATGAAATAGTTGATTGTCTTAAAAAAAATAAAGTAAGCATTATACAATTGCCTTGTCCTGAACAAATTTATTATGGTTTAATAAGAGGCATAGCTACAAAAAACGATATGGATAATCCCGGCTTTAGAAAACTTTGCAGAAAAATAGCCGAAGAAGCTATTAATAACATGGAACAATATATTAAAAATAACTTTAGAGTAGTAGCATTTATAGGAAGAAGAGGTAGCCCAACATGCGGCGTTAAGAAAACTCATGTAAGAAAAAATGATGAAATAATAGAAGAAAATGGCATGGGGATATTAGTAGAAGAAATATGTAAAATAATTAAAGATAAAAGAATAGAAATTCCATTAATAGATTTTGAAAGAGAAGAAAAAGTGCAATTCATAAAGCAGCTAGAGAAATTAATAAAATAGTAAATAAAAAATAAATTATTTTTTATTTGATTCTTTTTTCTATAAGTTCAAGCACTTTAGCTTTTATAATATCTCTAATTTTTCTTGCTTCATTTATTGACATTTTTGCTGGATCAGGAATATTCCAATTCTCAACTTTTTTAGTATAAACTAATGGACATTGATTACCACTACATACTATTATTGCTATTTCAGCATTTTCTTGAAGTTCTTTTGTTAAAAGCTTAGGTTTTTTATTACTAATATCCATACCTTCTTCCCTCATAAGATAAATAGCATTAGGATGAATATTAGCTGCAGGTTTAATACCAGCACTAATAGCCTTCCAACCTTTAGGCGCAAATTTATTGAAATAAGCTTCAGCTATTTGGCTTCTAAAACTATTCTCTACACATATAAATAAGACTATTTTATTAATTTCCATTATTTTGATCACCTTATTTCTCGATCAATAATTAAGATCTACATATAAATACTAATCTTTCCAATCTAAAAGTCTTTTTTCTCCTTCAATTTTCTTTATATCAGTAATATCCTGTGTTACTTCTAGAGTGCCTAAATATTTTCCATTTTTATCTCTTACCGCAAAATATCGAATGTGAATGACTCTCCCGTCTTTTTGAATCCAAAATTCTGCTACATCCTTTTTACCATTTTTGAAAGCTTCTAAAATCTTATTTACTATATGAATACTTTTCTGTGGATGGCATTGTTGAACCTTTCTTCCAATAACAGCTTTTGTTCGTATGAATATTCTTTCTTCTCCTTTATTAAAATATTTAACAGTATCTTCTTTATCAACGAAAGTAATATCTATAGGGAGAGTGTTAAAAATAGCTTCAATTTCCTTTCTTGAAAGTACTCCTGTTTCAAATTGTATTTCTTTTAATATGTTTTCAGCTTCAATCTTCTCAATTTCATCAACTCCTGGCACTACTATTAAATGTTCTGGTGTAAAACAACAATATCCAATTTCATCAAAATCTTTCCTAATATTTATCCATTCTTGTTCTGTAATTACTTGCAAAGCGGTAGGAAAAAGTATATTGTTTTCTTTAAAAAAAATGATTTGAAAGAATACTACCTAAAGATTTGGTAACTTCATTAAGTTGTTTTTTAAATTCTTGAATGTCAATAACGTTATATTTCCCTATTAAATTATAGAATTGCTTCTTTTTCTCCCTTATTTGATTATGTTCCATCCACATTATAGCTGGCGGCTCTGTAATACCATGCTTTTCCAAATATGGAAAAAGCACATTTTCTTCTCTTAAATAATGTTTTTCTGAATCATGAAAATCTCTTGATATATGCTCAAGATCATGTATTTCTTTAATAATATCTTTTTCTTGTTGGATTTTATTTATAATATTATTAATTTCTTCTATAAGTTTTAACATAATCCTATGTTCTTCCATAAGTATATTAATTGGATGCCATGATGGAATTTCAAATTTTTGTTTTTCTAATTGTTCTCTAAAGATAGCAAGATGAACATCGCATAATTTTTGAATTTCTTCTTTAGCTACCCCTTCTTTTATTAATTCTTGTTCAATTATAGCTATTTCTAATGGATTTATTGATTCAAGAACTTGTTTAAATTTTTCCTTTATTTCTTGCGGCGATAATCCACTATGTAATTGTTTTATTATCTCTTTTACCATTCTTTTCTTATCTTCATTCAATTTATTCTCACCATAAACTTATACCTATTTGTATATATACTTTGAATATTCATAATATTTAACTCTCATTCTTTTAAATTATTTATTATAACACCGTTATATAAATTTTTATAGTGAAATAAGGATAGCACTAAAGTTTAATAACTATATCGATATTTTTAATTAATTCTTCAATTAATTTTCTTTCTCTTTCGCTTATACTAGAGTTTTTATCATCAGAGAGGGATTCTCCATAATAAGCATTAGCAATAAAAGTTTCAGCAATATTTATACATTCAAGTATCTTATTAATATCACCAGCATGAAGATAGATTGATAAATCATTTATTATTAAAACTTTTGTAGGCTTATTTAAAAAACATTGAATTAATGGTTCAATTAAATCTTTATTTAAATTTGCTAAATATATTACTTCTTCTTTATTTTTACCTTCAATTCTTGGAGCTTTAATTATTGAGGGTACCAAATATCTTACTTTTGATATAGCATTAGTATAAGCTGATATTCTCGCAGCAATCCCAATTACAGTAGTAGGTGCCATATCTATTACTGTAATATTTTTAGGATCTATTCTATTAATTAATTCATCAAGTATTTTTGCAGTTAATCTAGTTTTTCCACGTCCAACTTCTCCAATTATTATTGTTCTCTTATTAAGTATTTCTTCCAATATGATTTCTTTCATATTTCCTTAAGTATTAATTTTAATATCCCTATTTTATCAAGAGTTAAAACTATAATCATTCCTAATAAACATCCAGTAATTGAACTTATAATCCATCCAAAGTAGAATGGTAAAAGCGATAGAAATTTACTATATAATATACCTCCTAATAATGGATCAAAAATATACCAAGAAATAGTACCACCAATAAGTACGGTTCCTATAGGCTCAGTTAATGAAGCTATCATTATCGCTTTTCTTTTAGTAGTGAGTTTCCTTAAAAATTTGTAAGATAAACCAACTATAAAACCACCTGGTATTCCACCTGGATATGCAAAAATGGTTCCTATACCAAGCATGATCCTTATAGTACCAACAATTGTTGCAATAAAAACAGCCCATGTTGGTCCTAATATTATGCCTGCAATTGCATTCACAAAATGCTGTCCAGGAAATGCTTTAGTCGGACCCCATGCAAACCAAGCAAATGGTGATATAATCAAAGCTAAAACTGAAAGAATAGAAGAAAGTGTTAATTTTTTGATATAAATTGTTTTAAACATTTCTTTCACCTCATTTTCTTTAATTCAATTGCTATTGTTACAACTTTTTTTGCTACACTTATTGCATCTTTATCAAATATTCTAATCATTGGCTCTTTCCCTTTTTCACCAAGATCATATATTATATCCGGAACTTTGCCAATTTTTTTAATAGCATATTCAACTCCCCATTGTAAAGTTGCTCCTTCAATTGATTTTATTTCTTCTGGTTCTTCTTCTCTATTGAAAGATGAAATAGTAAAACCTAATTTTTTACAAATTTCTAATATTTCTGGAGAATATTTTATATTCATTGCAGCTCTAATATTATGATCATATTCCATAACTTTAAGAAGCATTCTAGCTACATGAGAAGAAGCCCCAAATTCTGGATTTCCCACAGCTTTAACTCTATCCTTAAATTTTACTATTCTACCAGGAATACCTGCAACATCTTTTATTGTTTTTGAATAAGGCTTTGGTAAAGCCATTACAATATTGCTTTGAACTTCGGGTATTAATTCTGAAATTTCTTTATGAGATTCTAAAATCTCTATTGCCTTTGAAATATTTTCTAATATATGATATTTTTCAGCTGGTATATGTATCCATGCGTTTGGATTAACTGGACCAAATCCTTTACCAATTGATAATCCGTATTCTATTGCAATGGTAATAAATTCTTTTGCAATTTTTATAGCTTCAATTATAGATTTCCCCTTTGCAATTTCTGCAGTAATTGCTGCTGAAAAACTACAACCAGTACCATGCGTATTCTTTGTTTCAATCCTTTTATTAATAAATTCTTTAATTTCACCATCTACATAAACAATATCGATAGCTTTATCACCAGATTCTATATGCCCCCCTTTTATAACAACTGCTTTAGGGCCAAGCTTAGCAATTATTTTTGCAGCTTTTTTCATATCTTCAATTGTTTTTATTTTAATATTGCTTAATACTTCAGCTTCCATAACATTTGGTGTTATTACTGTAGCAATTGGTGTTAATATTTTCTTCATAGCTTCTTCAGCTTCTATTTTTAAAAGGCGAGCCCCACTTTTTGCTATCATTACCGGATCTACTATAAGTGGAAAACCATATTGTTTTACTTTCTTTGCTACAAGCTCGATTATTTCTACTCTATGTAACATTCCAGTTTTAGCGGCATTTATTCCGATATCTTCAAGTACTACATCTATTTGTTTTTCTATCACATCCAAATCAACATCTTGTATTGCAAAAACTCCATATGTATTTTGAGCAGTAATAGCAGTAAGTACAACTGTTCCATGAACACCAAGAGCTGCAAAAGTTTTAAGATCTGCTTCAATTCCAGCTCCTCCACCAGAGTCACTTCCTGCTATTGTCATTGCGATTGGGATTTTATATTCTCTCATTTTATCACCTTTTAAAATAATTTAAAATTGTATAAATTATAAATGTTAATATAATAGAGGGAATAGTTGCACCAATAATTATATTTATATAAGCAAAATAATAATAAACTATGAAACCCATTATCCATGATATTATTGCTTTCCAATTAATTTTCATATTGATAGAATAGAATAGATCTTTTTTATAATTGGATTTATTTACAATGAAGTAATCTGAAAGAAGTATGCTAAACACTGGCACGAAAGAAGCACCAATTAATAAAAGGAAATTTTCATATTGAATTATTGGAATAGAATATGCAAATAATAAACTTAATATTGTGATAATTAAAGCAATTTTCCATTGTTTTTGTTTTGGGAAAATATTTTGAATTGAAACTGTTGCTGAATATACATCAGCAAAAGCATTATCCGGTTCATCTATAAGTATTATAAGAAGAGCAAATAATCCAAAGAATATTAATGCCATCGAGTAAGTAATTGCCTCTTTTGGATAAATTAGTGCTAACATTGCACCTATTAAATAAAACCATGTGTTTGCTATAGTATAACTTATAAATGTTCCAAAAAATCCATCTTTCTTACTTTTTGCAAATCTATTATAATCAGAAACAAGTGGAAGCCAAGATACTGGCATTGCTATAACTAAATCTAAAGCTAACAAAATTGTATTAAATTGAGCGCTACTTATTAAATTTATTGTTAATGTTTTCATATTTAATAATTGATAAGTAAGCCAAGTAGCTCCCATTATTGCAAACCATATTGCAAATTTTTCAAGCCATTGTCTTATTACAATAAGAGGCCCATAAACTATCATAAGATAAACAATAATTGCAAAGAAAGTTATCCATATGTATTTAGTAATAGATCCAAGAAATTGACCAGAAATACTAGTTGCAGCTTCATCCATTATAATAAATTCAAAAATTGTCCATCCAATTAATTGAATTACATTTAAAATTGAAGGAAGATAAGAGCCTAAAAGACCAAATGATGGCCTTAAACTAACCATTGAAGTAACACTATAATTTATTCCAATAATACTTGCTAATGCTAATATAAAACTTCCTATTAAAGAACCTATTAATGATACTAGAAAAGCTTCTAAAATATTTAATCCAAATCCTCCATATTCAGGAGATAATGTAAGAAAAGCCCCTGCTTGAATTACTAAAAGTCCTATAGCTAAACTGAACCAAAGAATTGAAATATCAATAAATCTAAGAATTTTCATATTTTCTGGTACTGGTTCAATTCCCCATTCAGGAGGAGGTCTTATTTTAAAAAATTTATTTTTCATTTTTATTTTTTATCAATTAAACAAATATATATAAGTCTTTTAATAAGTGACTTATATGAATCCACCAGATGAAATAATGGTAAAATTTTTTCTTCCTAATATTAGAGGTTTAATAGCTCATAAACTTAGAGAGAAAAATTATAGCCAAGGTAAAATAGCGCAATTTCTTAGCGTATCTCAAGCATCTATAAGCTATATGTTTTCAAAAAATCAAGAATATTTTTATTCAAATCTTAAAAAGATTAGTTTAAATGAGGATGAAATTAAAAATCTTATTGATTTAATAATTGAAGATTTTATAAGAAAAAATCATTAATATAATTAAACATACATTCTTCTAATAAGAAATATATTTATCTTTTATATTCTTCATTTAAAATTCTCCATATTTTAATAGATGTTTTATATGGAATCTTTGCTTTTAAAGATAATTCTTGAGGAGAAGCATTAATAATAGCTTTAATTGTTTTAAAATTCTTTTAATAATCTTTCTGCATATTTTTCTCCTATATAAGGAATAGGAAGCTATAATGTTTAATTTTTGTTTATTAATATTATTAGATATTCTTTTTTGTTTAATTAAATGAAAATATTTTCAATTTTATGATATTTTGCATGTTTATAAAATAATTTCTAAAATATTTGTTGAGTTTTCAATTTTACTTAAGCTATTACTTAAGTTATAAATAAATATTTCCTCATTCATATTATTTTTTTGCCACTTAATCCGTGGTGGCTAAAATCACGGATTTATAGTAGTTGAGGGGAACCAATGAAACTACTCCCGAATAGGAGAGCAGCCCGAGAAACTCCTATAAAAGGAGGTCTCCTATGAGGGAAAAAGCATAACCTCGGGTCTGCTTTCAGGTTGCTTCCTTAACCTGAAGCAGAAAGAACAAAAAGGAAGATAATAACTTCCTAAAAGGGGCTAAATTTAGGAGGTTAATATGAAGTTATCAAGAATAATAGAATTAGAAATAGAAGGAAATGAAGAAATTTTAAATTTTGCTGAAAAAGAATATAAAGGTGGAGGTTTCTATATTTCAGATATTCCAATAAGAAAAAATTAATGTTAAAGCTAAGAAAAAAATAATAATTTTATCAATTTCAAGAAAATATAAAAACATTTTTTTATAACCTCCTAAAGAAGCTAAACCTTTTAGGAAGTTTATTGCTATACATTTATCTGCTCCACCATACAGGAATGAATTTCCTGTATGGGAATGGAGCAAGGGGAGAAACAGGCATACCTTCTATTTCCTTCTCAAGGATGGGGACGATGAGTAAGAGCTAAGCAATATTGCGAACTCTTAGGAGAGCTCCACCCCTAAGAGAAGGGATAGAAGGTATGCCACGCTGATTACTTTGAAGAATGCCATCTTTCCTTTCTCTTGCTTATAAGATCTATACTAACCACTCTCTTTCTCGGCAGAAATGCCGACACCTCCTTTTTTAAAATATGGTGGAGGTGATTTTTATGGGAGTGGTTGGTTTAGATGTTATAAGCAAGAGGGGGGAAAGAAGAAAATGCTCGTTATTAGAAATAAAAGTAAAGATATATGAGGATGTTGTTGAATTAGGAAGACAGGGACTAAAATACAAGGAAATTCAAGAAAGAATTTTTAAAAAATATAAAATGCAATTACCTATGTCCACTATTTTCCATTGGGTTAATAAAGAACGCCACCCACTTGGAAGGGTTAATAACTTCAACGAAAAACCTTCAAAGGAATTAATGTATTTCATTGGAGCAATGCTTAGTGATGGATGCTTATACTTTGATGGCAATACACATTATCTTTTACAATTGGCAACGAAGGATAAGGAGTTTGCTGAAAAATTTGCAAGATGCTTAACTAAAATATTAAGAAAAGAAAAAACATATAAAATATTTTGAAATGAAAATCGAAAACTTTGGATAGTAGAAGGATACAGCATCCTACTCTATGAATTTTTAAATAGACCGCTTGAAGAATTGAAGCCATACATTGAATATTCTGAAGAAACTGTTGCTTCTTTTTTAAGGGCGATGTTTGATGGGGATGGTTTTATGCATAAATCTCAACGAATACTTATGCTTCATAATACGAATAAAGAATTGCTGATTTATGTTAAATATCTCCTGAAAAAATATTTTGGCATTGAAGCAACAGGCCCACACTTAGCAAGAAGAAAAGGTAGCGTTATACATTCTCCAAATGGTAAAATATATAAAATTAGTCAAGATTATTATTATATCTATATTCGTGCAAAAAGTCTATTTGATTTTTATAAGCACATAGGATTTACGATAAGGCGAAAACAACGAAGATTAATCAAAGCAATCAAATAATTCCTTTCTCCCCCTCTTTTTAGTTCAATTATTAAAATTCAAATAAAATTCATATAAGTAAGAAAAATAATATAAAATATCATTATAAGTTAAAAAATATTTATATTTAAGTTAAAATTATTCTTTTTGGAAGAATTTACTTTCTTCTGGAAGATTATGTGAATTTCATAAACGTATGTTTCCTACACTTACTAATTGTGATGTATGTATTACACTTTTTAGAAAAGAAGAAATTAATAGTGAAAAACAAAGAGTATTAAAAGAAATAGAGAAAGCAGTTAAATTAATAGAAAATGATCCCTATTTCCCTTTGATTATGCCTGAAGTAGCTGTAAACATTGTAATGGCTATAAACAATGCTAAAACAAAATTTGATATAGCTGCAATACCTGGAAGAATAGTTAGAATAAAAAATAAAGCAAAAGCTTTAATGAAACCTGAGTTTGGTGCATCAAATCATATGGCTAAAGTTCTTCTTTTAGTAATGAGTTTTAATTCTTCTATTAAAGCTGCAATAAATATAAAATATGATTCTAAAATCGAGACTATAATAAAGGATATGGGTATAAAATATGCTTTTACTTCAATAAAACATAAATTTAATATTTTGGAGAAAGAAGATATTATATTAAACTCTATAGCCTCTATATTAAAGAAAAATAAAGATTTTTATGATATTATTATTGATAAAGGTGGTTTTGGAATAGAACCTATAACATATATATTTGGTAAAGATGCGAAGAGTGTAGCGAAAACCGCAATAGAAATAGCTAAAGAATATGCTAAAACATTTATTAATTCATCTTTTATCTAAATTAAGAAAAATTAAAAAGGAGAGTTTCTAATGAGTTTGAAATGTACAATTTGTAAATCTTCAAAAACAGTTTTTAAAAGAGCTTATTCGGGAGAGATACTTTGTGAAAAATGTTTTTCAAAAACTTTTATTAAAAGAGTTGTGAAAACAATTTCTCGTTACAATATGCTTCATTTTAATGATAAAATTGGTGTTGCAGTTTCTGGTGGGAAGGATAGTTTAACATTGCTTCATGTTCTTTATAAAATAGAAAAAAAATTTCCACATTCACAATTATTAGCCATAACAATTGATGAAGGTATAAAAGGATATAGAGAAGAATCATTAAAGATAGCTATTGAAGCTTGTAAAAAACTTAAAATAAAACATGTAATATCTTCTTTTAAAGAAGCATACGGTGCTTCTCTTGATGAAATGATTAAAATATCTCAAGAAAAGAATGTTTTTATTTCTCCATGCACATTATGTGGTATCCTTAGAAGACATTTACTTTTTCATATTGCAAAAAATCTTGATTTAGATGCATTAGCCACAGCACACACTTTAGACGATATCGTACAAACTTATTTTTTGAATGTTTTAAGGGGGGATGTAAATATTTTTATTAGAAAAGTGAGTAATGAAAAACCTAAACTTATAACCCCCTTTAGATTAACACCAGAAAAAGAAGTTGCATTTTATGCATATTTAAAGGGATATTATTTGCAAAGTACTCTTTGTAAATATGCTTATTCATCTGCTAGAAATTTTGTAAGAAATTTTTTAAATCAATATGAAACTAATTATCCGGGAGCATTATTCACAGCTCTACATACCTTTGAGAAATTTGAGATAAGTGAAGAGAAAGAGAGCAAAAAAGAGAGGTGTATTATCTGCGGAGAAAGAAGTAGCAGGAAAATATGCAGAGTATGTGAAATTTTATCTAAACTTGATTTAAAACCTAAAATTTAGGTTCAATCTTGGAGATAAATATTTAAGATTTACAGTTACTTATTCTTAATAATTTATTAAGCATATTATTTAAATTTTATTTTTTAAGATTATTTTGTTTCTCTTTAAACCATTTACAATATTTTTTTATAGAACACATATCGCATTTTGGTTTTCTTCTTTGACATATATTTTTTCCATGAAGTACAAATATTATATTAACAAATTTTCTCATATTTATTGGAGTTAAATTTTCTAAAGCTTTTTTAATTTCAATATATTTAGCATCTTCTTTTACTATTCCTAGTCTTTTTGTTATACATTCAACATGAGTATCTATAGCTATTTCCGGCTTTCCAAAGCCATAAGATAGCACTATATCTGCTGTTTTATTTCCTACACCTGGTAACTTCATTAATTCTTCTCTATCATTTGGAACTTTTCCATTATATTTTTCTAAAAGAATATTACAAATTTTTTTAATTCTTTCTGCTTTTTGTTTATAAAAACCAACAGGTTTTATTAATTCTATTATTTCATTTGTATTTGCAATAGCTAGATCCCTTGCATTTTTAAATTTTGAAAATAAATGAGTATAAGCTTCATTTGTTATCTCATCTTTAGTTCTTTGACTTAGAATGCACCCAATAAGAACCTTAAATGGTTCACCATACTCTATATGTAATGGAAGATTATATTTATATTCTTCTTTAAGTATTTTTAATACTTTTGCAAATTTTTTCCTATTCCAATATTTTTTCATAAATCCAAAAATTTAAAAAAAGAATATAAATATATTATCTAAGAAGTTCTATTAATCTTCTTGTTTCTTCTTGTATAATACTTTTATAAATAAACACTTATACATCTTTTTTTAAGAATCTTAAGATTTATTTAAAAAATACTTACACATTAATAATTATAAAGATAAAGCGAATAAAAATAAGGTAAGTAAAAATTTCAATGTACATAAGTTGTAAATCAATTACTTCATAAGTACGTAATAAATTATGAAAAATTACTACTACTCTTATAATGAAAGATTTAAATCTTTCATTATAATTATCTTACTTGAAGATTTTGAGAATGGAAAGTAACAAATTCTTAAAAAAGAAGGTTAAAGCAATAGAAGTAAAAAATCCAAAAACAATTTCTCAACTTCTTTCAGAAATGTCACAAACAGGATTTCAAGGAAGGAAATTAGGTGAAACAGTAGAAGTTTGGGAAGAAATGCTTAAAGACCCTGATGTTACAATTTTCATGGGTTATGCAGGATCTATGAGTACTACTGGACAATGGAAAATTATTAATTGGTTAATAGAAAATCGTTTTATAGATGTATTAGTTTCTACTGGAGCAAATATTTCTGAAGATATTGTTGAAGCGATGGGTTACAGTTATTGGCAAGGATCGCATTTAGTTAATGATAAAGAATTATTAAAATTTGGAATTAATCGTTACTATGATGTTTTTGGGAAAGAAGAAGATTATATGGAAATGACCGAACTTATAGCAGAATTTTATATTTCTTCTTTAGAAGAAAATAAACCCTATTCTTCAAGAGAGCTCTTATTTTTATTTGGAAAATGGTTACTAAAAAAAGGAATAATGAGTATAGTAGCTACAGCTGCTAAGTATAAGGTTCCGATTTTTTGTCCAGCAATAGTTGATTCACCTTATGGAGATGCTGGATTAATCGCTAAGAGTAAGGGATTTAACTTAATTATCGATAATATGAAAGATTATATAGAATTTACGAGTTTAGGAGAAGAAGTAAAAGATACTGGAGTAATTTATATTGGTGGTGGAGTACCAAAGGATTTTATTCAACTTTTTGCTGTAACTTCTAATCTTTTATATCCAGATAGAAAGATTCCTGGAAGAGAAGCAGAAGCTATATTTAGAACAAAAAATGGTAAGCTAATAGAAACTTATTATCCTCATAAATATGCAATCCAAATTACAACAGATCTTCCACAATGGGGTGGTTTATCTGGCTGTACTTTTGAAGAAGCTATAAGTTGGGGTAAGAAATCATCAAGAGGGAAGCATGTTCAGTGCATATGTGATGCGACAATAGCTTTGCCTATTGTAGTTCATGCTTTAGCAGAAAGAATTGATAAAAGAAAGAAATACCCAGATTTTTCATGGATGTTCGAAAATTTAGAATAAAATCGTAAAATTTTTATTATAAATTAAAAATACCTTATTTTTTAGATAATGCTGCATTAGCCATTTCAAATAATACTTTTTCAGGATCTTTTGCTTTTACTACTCCACTTGCAAGTAATACTCCTTCTGTTCCTAAATCTATAGCTGCTTTTACATCTTCTCCTGTTGAAATTCCTGCTCCACATAATATATGAGTCTTCTTATTTATTTTTCTTATTTCAGAGACTGTTCCAGATACTATTTCTGGTTTAGCTTTTGAAACTGGTATTCCTGTTCCTATTAATTCTGGAGGTTCAACAGCAATTATATCAGGATCAAGAACAGCTACTGCTTTACTTACCATTACGTTATTTGTACATACAAGCGTTATTAAACCATTTTCTCTTGCTCTTAAAATTGCAGCTTCTATATCAGCTAGTTTCATTCTTTTTTCTGAATGATTTAATAGCGTTCCAACAGCCCCTGAAGCTTTAATACTTTCAGCTGTAATAGATCCTGTATATGCACCAGGTTCATATGGATCCATGTGTTGAGCAAAAACAGGTATTTCAACTATATTTGCTATTTCAAATAAATCAATAAATTGAGGTGCAACTCCTATACAAACTCCTGTACTTTTACTAACATGCTCAGCTATTTTCGCAAGTCTAACGCCTTTTTCTCCAAGCGATTCACTATATGTTTTAAAATTAACAACTATTATTGGGTATTCTACTCTAGGCATTTAACCTCAACTCTATTAATCAATTATTTATTTAGATATATTTAAATTCATTAAACTATAAGAGTATATAAATATGTTCTTTATTCTAAATATATCGATTCCATAGGATGCGTATGGTAAATAACCAAATCGAGGAATTATTATTCAAAATTGAAGAAATTTTTTTAAAAGAGGAGCAATTATTAGAAATTAATACTAAAAAAGCTGTAATTGTTGGCGATACTCATGGAGATTTAGAAACTACAATGAAAGTAATTAAAAATTTTCTAGAAAAAGGGGATATTGTAATTTTTTTAGGAGATTATGTTGATAGAGGACCTTATCAAATAGAGAATATAAATTATCTTTTAGAAAAAAAGATCGATTTTCCAGATAAGCTCTTCTTATTAAGAGGGAATCATGAAACTCCTTCAATGAATCTTTATTATGGTTTTTATTCAACAGTAATTTCAAAATACTCTATTGACATTTATAATCATTATGTTAGAGTTTTTTCTTTATTACCATATGCTGCTGTCATAAATAATAAAGTATTTTGTGTGCATGGAGGAATAGCTGAGGATTTAATAAATTTAGAACAAATAAAAAAAATTCCAAAAGGAGAAATCGATCCTTCTTCATCTTTAACAATTCAAATTTTATGGAATGACCCACAAGAAAATATTGAGGGATTTAAACCAAGTGTTAGAGGCCCTGGAATAAAATTTTTTGGAGAAGATGTTTTAAAAAATTTCTTAAAAAGAAATAATTTAAAAATAATGATTAGAAGTCATGAGCCGTCAATTAAAGGATATAAACTTCAATTTAATAAAAAGCTTTTAACAATTTTTAGTTGTAGATATTATGGAATAATTCCTAGAATAGCGATATATTATTATCCATTAAAATTTTCCATTATTAAAATTCCTTAATTTTTCATTAAAAATATCGATTCTTTATAAATATTTACATTTTAATCATTAGGGGCGCGTAACTTCCTACCATAGTTTAGCCTCTCTTTCTGGAAGTTGCTCACACTCTTTACTTGGAAGAGCATGAGCTTCCTAATCCTCCCATTGGGAGGCAATCCAGCAAGTAGTAGCTTTTGCTACTACTAACCCCTTTATTTCATACCCAAGATCAAAAGGGGTTTTTCATCGCAAATCATCGAAAGCTCTTAAAAGAGCTTTCTCACCTTTGAAGCTCTGATGCTGGATTTCCTATGAATAGGAAGCTTGGCCACGCCTGACCCTCCAGAACGACATGTTCTGGAAGATATTAATATAATAGCAAAGATTTAATTTTTTATCATCACCTCTTTCTTTTTAATTATTATATATTTTTAAGAAAAATTTAAGCATTTTTAACTCAATAATTGTTTTAACAAAATGAAATAGAATTTATTGAAAATAAAGATATATGGGTTACTTCAAGTATTCCATTAATTTTTTATATTTTTGGATATTTGGATATATAATTAATATTCTATATGGAGATATTTTAAAAATATTTTTAAATTTCAATTTTTAAAAATAATTAATAAAATCTTTTATATTCATAAAATTTTATGAAAAATTAAATAATTGGACACGCCCAATCATTAGTAAAAATTTAAAAATTATATTATTTAAATACAGTTATCATTATAATTCTTAAGAAAAATAAAGATTTTAATTTAGAAAAATAAAATTTAATTATCATAAAAGAAAAATTTATAAAGAGTGAGAAATAGAAAAGTAGACGGGAAAATGATATGGCAACGAAGTATATTACAGCCATAGGATTAATTATAGGGGTAGTTATAGCTTTTGTAGTTGGTATTTATGCAAGTCCACTTATACTTCCGAAAAGAGAAGTAGAGGATGAAGTTTGGGCTAGGGTTGTAAAAAATGGTAAAATAGTAATAGGTAGTTCGCCTGATTGGCCCCCTTATGAATATTTGGAAGGTGGAAAATTCACTGGTTTTGAAGTTGAATTGGTAGAAATGGTTGCTAATAAATTAGGTCTTAAAGTAGAATGGAAAGCAATGGGTTTTGATTTAATAATACCAGAAATCGAAGCAAAAACAATAGACTTAGGAGTTAGTGGTTTTTCTGTTACTCCTGAAAGACTTGAGAAAGTACAATTTACCATGCCTCATAGTATAACAGAAGGCCAAGTAATAATGTTAAAAAGTAAAGCTACTGAGCTAAAAATAACTAAACTTACATCTCTAGAGCAATTAAAAGATTATAATTTAATATGTGGGGTTCAAGTAGGTACAACAGAACAAGATGAATTGAAAGATTTAATAAATGCTGGAAAATTGCCAGCTAGTGCCATGAGAACGTATGAAGATTATCTAGCTGCACTTGATGATATGAAGAGGGGGGCAATTCAATGCATTTATGCAGAAACCCCTGTTACATCATGGTGGATGCTTGAAGCAGAACAAAAAGGAGAAGAAGCAATGGTTGTAATTTATAGAAGACCTTATTGGCCAGTAGCTTGGGTTGCAAATAAAGATTCTCATGTTTTAGTTGCAAAAATAAATGGTGCGCTTGCTGAATTAATAGCTGAAGGAAAAGTAGAAGAATTAAAAATTAAATGGCATTGTACATAAATAAAGAAGGAGATAAATGACTCCAATAGAAGAATTGCTTTACATAATAGAAGGGATACCTATAACTCTCGCTATATCTATCCTTTCTTTTTTATTTGGACTTATTTTAGGAATACCTCTTGCTTTTCTAAGAGAATATATGGGAAAATCTTTAAGAATATTAGTAGATTTATATGAAAAAATTTTTAGAACAGTACCTGAATTAGTTCTCATGCTTTTCTTTTATCTTGGATTGGGATTAAGTCTTGATATAAGCTTATTTAAAGATGCATTTTTCTCAGCAACTTTTGTTTTAGGATTAAGAAGTGGAGCGAATCAATCCCAAATTTTTAGAGGAGCAATAAGAGGAATAGGAGAAACTCAAATGTTGGTTGCTAGATCGCTAGGACTTTCTAGATTGCAAGCCATATTTTATGTAATAATTCCTCAGACTTTTATCATTGCAACACCAGGTTTAGGTAGTGAGTATGCACTTTTAGTAAAAGATTCTGCATATTCATTCATTCTTGGAGTAATTGATATGATGAAAAAAGCAGATATTATAAGGAAAACAACTCTTGATATGGTTTTTCCATATATTACAACAGCATTTTTATATATATTATTAACATTTCCAATAGCAACATATTTAGATAAGTGGGGAAGTAGGAAAAAGAAACAATTAGGACTATAAAAAGGAGAGAGAAAATGAAGGAAATTGTTATGGAATGTAAAAACTTATGGAAAATTTATGATGGTAAAATAATTGCTGTAAAAGATGTATCTTTACAAATTCATGAAAGAGATATTAAAGTGATATTTGGGCCAAGTGGTTCAGGAAAAAGCACACTTTTAAGATGCCTAGGTATGTTAACCCCTCCAACTAAAGGTGAGGTTTTCCTTAGAGGAGAGTGTCTTACAAAACCAGGAGTAGACCTTAATAAAGCAAGAGCTAGAATAGGATTTGTTTTTCAGCATATATGGCTTTTCCCTCATTTAACAGCTCTTGGAAATGTTGAATTAGCATTAAGACATGTATTAAAAATGTCGAAAAAAGAAGCTAGAGAAAAAGCTATGGAAGCTTTAAGAATTGTAAAAATGGAAAAATGGGCAAATTATTATCCTGCTCAATTATCTGGAGGACAACAACAAAGAGTTGGAATAGCAAGAGCATTAGCAAAAAATCCAGATATAATATTGCTTGATGAACCTACATCAGCTCTTGACCCAGAATTAACAGGAGAAGTAATAGATACTTTAAGAAATTTAGCTGAACAAGGAACTACTATGCTTATAGTTACGCATGAAATGCCTTTTGCACGAGAAGTTGCAGATGAAATGATATTCTTTGATCAAGGAACGATAGTTGAAAGAGGGGCGCCAGAGCATTTCTTTACGAAACCATCTAGCGATAGAGCAAAGAAATTTATGGAAAGATTAATCAAAAAAACTGCAGAGGAATAAAAAAATGTTTGAATTTTTAATAGAATACTCAAGTATGCTTATTGAGGGGTTCATCACAACTATTGAAGTTACATTTTTTGGTTCATTAGTTGGCCTTTTATTAGGAACTTTATTAGCAATAGGAGATTTGTATGGAGGAGGGATTGTTTCAACAATAATAGGATTTTATGTTGAATTTTTCAGAGGGAGCCCAATAGTTGTTCAACTTTTCATATTTTATTTCAGTATTCCCAAAATGCTTAATGTCTATATCGATCCATTTACAGTAGGGTTAATAGTATTTGCACTTAATAGTGCAGCATACCAAAAAGGTTATATTAAAGGAGCCATGGAATCGATCTATAGAGATCAAATATTAGCTGCTTTATCTTTAGGGCTTACAAAAATGCAAATAATTCTTTATATTATTCTTCCACAAGCTTTAAGAATAGTTTTACCTGCATGGAGTAATGAATTTTGTTCTTTAGGTAAAAGTTCAGCAGCTTTATTAACAATAGGAGTTATGGATCTAACAAATGTTGGTAAAACGATAGCTGCTCATACGTGGCGTGTTGTAGAAACTTATGCGATAATAGCTTTAATATATTTCATTTGGATTAGTATCGTAGTAAAAATTGTGGATATAATATATGATAAAATAAAAATACCTGGTATATCTATATAGAATTAAATAAAAAAATATTTCTCAATCATATTATTAAGATTTTATATTTTGAAAAAGAGGTAAAGTATAGTGTGAACTTCTCCAATGCTAATGATTTATTCATCATAGCTTCGTTCGCCTAGCATCCTTTAATTGCTCATATCGTTGCTTTTTGCTCAATAACTTCATCGCGTATTTTGTGCTTGAAGCTTAGAAAGAGTGTTTAGAAAAATGAAAAAGCCATGTTTAAATTTTTAATAAAATAGTTTATTATATTATTTAGAACTTATCTCCAAATTGCTAACTACAGCCAGTAAAAAGAACTTACAATATTTTATTTATAACTATTCTATCACCTATTCTAGGCCTTCTAACTTTAGATTTAGAAGTAATAAATGCTTAATGAAATTCCATTCTTCATCAGAAAATTATCTAAATTCTATAAAAAACTATAAAAGAAAATGCTTAAATAGTTTAGAGATGAATTCTATGATAAAAGAATTATTAGCAAAAATTTTATCAATAATATTTGCACCTCCAACATTTTCTTCTTTACTTGTTTTAATAGCTACCATCAATGAGAAAACGAGTTTTCCTAAAGTGCATACTTTTTTAATAGGCTTAATAGCTTTAACAATAGCACCATACCTTTCTGTGATTTTCATGGTAATTCTTAAAAAAGATAGCATAAGTGTGCCAGAAAGAAAGAATAGAACCTTCCATTTAATTTATGGTTTAATAAATTATTTTTTCTTTTTCATGCTATTTTCATTAATTGAAATAAAATTTTTAGCATTATTTTCTTTAACATATTTAATAAAT
>Ga0080004_1121564_pt1 | contig 46495 bp, 48 predicted proteins | sample WasSprMetagenome_FD_69207 | JGI IMG/M metagenome (GOLD analysis project Ga0080004, IMG submission 69207) | Sulfidic aquatic microbial communities from Washburn Spring, Yellowstone National Park, USA - WS (SPADES assembly) (version 2) | ecosystem: Environmental > Aquatic > Thermal springs > Hot...
CTTTTAACCCCTTCATAAAATCCACCCGCTCCACCTGTGTTTTCATGTATTTTGACATAGTGTAATTTTATTTCATTTCCATCTGTTAAATTTTGAATAGTAAACTCTTTTTCCCATGGTTCATTTAAATTTTTAGGTGGTAATTCTCTTATATAACCTCTCTCCAATAATAATTCCGGCGTTCCATCGGTTGAAGCATTATCTATTAGATAAATCCCTTGAATAGGTCTCGATTGTTTTCGTAATGATTCAAGGCATTCAATCAACAAATTTTTTCTATTATAAGTAACGACTACAGCACAAACTTTATCGTTCATTTTATCTTCTCCTCAAATACTTCTAAAGCTCTTTTTACAACATCATCCATATCATAATATCTATACTCTGCAAGCCTACCTAAAAGGATTAGATTTTTGAATTTATCAGATTCTTCTTTATATTTATTATAAGCTTCTTGATTTTCTTTTGTAAATACTGGATAATATGGTATATCTTTATTTGGCTGATAATCTTTTGGATATTCTTTTAATATGGTGGTTTTATCTGATTTTACTGGATGTATATGTTTAAACTCTGTTATTCTTGTAAAATCATAATCATTTGGATAATTTACTACTGGTGCTTCTTGATAGTATTCTTTGTTTATGGTTTCAAATTTTAAATCTAAGCTTCTATAAGGTAGATATCCATATTTAAAATTAAATAATTCGTCTATCATTCCTGTAAATATTAACTTTCCTTTAAACTCCTTTCCTATAAAGAATATTTTCTTGTTTTCATAATCTATACTGACCATTTCTTTAAAATCTGTATTTAGCATAATTTTTATATTTTGATGATTTAACATTCTTTCAAATATCTTTGTATACCCATCTTTTGGTATAGCTTGGTATTTATCTGTAAAGTATCTATTATCTCTACTGATGTATACCGGAACTCTTGATGTTACTTTAGGGTCTATATCTTCTGGTCTCATTCCCCATTGTTTTGCCGTATAATTTTTGAAAACTTTTTCATAAATATAATTTGCTAAAAATTTTAAATCAATATCTTCTTCTTTTAATAAATCTAAGATCGGAACTTTTGAGTTATATCTATATTTAGTTGTAAGCTTGTTTTCTAATTTCTCTGCTAGGTTTTTTGAGAAAACCTCATAAAGTGTATTTAAATTAAATGGTATTGGTACTTTTTTACCATCTATAAATGCTAAAACTCTATGCTGATATAATTGCCAATTAGTAAAATTTGATAGGTAATCAAAAACATCCTTGTAATCTGTGTGAAATAGATGCGGTCCATATTTGTGCACTATTATATTGTTTTCATCTTTGTAATCATGACAGTTTCCACCAATATGGTTTCTTTTTTCAATTATTAAAACTTTTTGATTTAATACATTTGCTATTCTCTCTGCTATCACAGAACCTGCGAAACCTGAACCAACTATAATATATTCAAACAATTTGCCCCCTTAATATCTTTACTCCTTTGCTTTCTAAAAATAAAAACATTGCTACTGTTACAAATATTTCTGAAATTAACACAGAAAAAGATATACCTATATGTTTATATAACGGGACTAAAATAAAAGTTAAAATAATGTTTATAGCGCTTGCCAAAATAAGAATATTTGAAAATGCTTTTTTATAATTTAAAGCCAACATTGTTTGGATTCCAAATATATTGCTTAATCCAATTATAAACGGCAAAAATGCTAAAATTCTAAGAACAATTATGGATTCAATATATTGATTACCTAAAATTATCTTAACTATCAAATCTGCAAATAAGAATATAATTAAAGATAAAACAAAACTTGAACTACCAATTATGAATGTAAGTTTTTTTATAAAACTTATCCCATTTTCTTTTGATTCATTCATTAACTTGCTTGCATATGGATATATCGTTTGTGAAATTGGAGCTAAAAATCCTTGGCTCGCTCTTATAATTTTTTCCGCAGCAGAATAATAACCTACAATCGTATTATTTGTAAATAGCCCCAAAATAAAGGTATTTGATACAGTATATAAACTTATAGCCACTGTTGATATAAATATATACCACCCTTCTTTTAGATGATATTTTATTCCTTTTAAATCAGGTGTTTTAAAATTTATTTCAAAATCCTTAAATACAATCCATAAAGATAAAACTCCGGCTATTATAAAACCAATTGAGTTTAACAAGGGAACATATAAATAATCAGATGTCTGTTTAACAAAAACAAATATTGCAATTGTAAAAATAAACTTAGCAAGTATGTTTAAAAAGGTTATATATTTCATCCTCTCAATCCCTTGAAAAAACCAAACTGGAAAAAGCGTATTTCCTAAAACCATACCAAAGGTTAAATAATAAATTAACCAGTCCTCTCTAAATTTATTAAATGAAAATACAATAACTGACATCAAAACTAAAGAGACAAAAAGCAAGCCAAATTTTATCACCATAACTGAACTAAATATCTTTGAGACCTTTTCTTTATTTTCACGGTTTATTGAAATCTCTCTTGTTGCGCTTAGGTTAAAACCATAATCGGTTATGATTTGAAAATAAGCAGTAAATGCTTGGGCAAAAGAGATAAGTCCAAATTTCTCAGGTCCTAAAACCCTTACAAGATATGGGAGTGTTATTAATGGAAGTATATAATTTGCTACTTGAAGAACTGAAAGCGATAAAAAATTTGAAAAAATTCTTTTATATTCTTCTTTTGTTTTTATTTTTTCTATCAATGGAAAAACAAAAAACTCATCATTTATAAAAACAAAATCTTTAATTTTTGAAATCATAAAAATATTTTAACAAAAAACATTTAATATTGGAAAATAGTAAGTCGGGGTCAGGGAATAGGGGATAGGGAATGGGGAGTGGGGAATTAAAATTTGGGGATGGGGGTTTAGGGACCTGGGATTAAATTATAAATGTTGGATGATGGATTTTGGATTATAGATTTTGAGTTTTAAATTAAATTTATTTTTTATTTATTTTTATTTTCAAATAAAAATTTACAAAATAATGCCGATCGTTTGGATTTTGTTAATTTTTTTTGACTTTTAATTTTGATTTGTGATATTTATTTTAAAATTGAAAAATAAGGATTAAATATGCAAAGCTAGCGCTTTGCGGCTATAAATAGGATAATTGCAAAGTAAACTTTGCAACTACAATAAATAAACCTACAAAAAATCCCCTTGGTTCTCCCCCGACGTAACGTCGGGAGGAAATAAAAAGAGGGATTTATAAATGCAGTTAAAGTTAATTAGAACATGTTTTAGAAAAATTAAGTGTAGTATATAAAATCCAATGAAAATTTAAATATTGAGATTTAAATTTTAAAAGTTTATAAATCTTTTTTATTGATAAATGTATTTTCATTTACTTCGGTTTTTATAACATTTTTAATTGTGTTTTTTATCCAATCAATATTTCTAACTATACAGACATTATACAAACTAAGGTCCCTTGCATTAAGTATTTCGTCATAATTTTTTGCTATCTCAATTAAAAGTTCGTTTGTTATCACCCTAAATGGCGGAATGTTTCTATTTTTTGCAATATTTTCCCTTTCCTCAACAAGTTTTATGAAAACATAGTATCCAAATTCTTGAAGGTTATATCTCTTTGCCATAGAAATATACTTATCCCTATTAAATCTTGTAACCTTTGGTAGAACATCTGAGAGTTTATTGCAGGTATATTTAAACTCCTCATAACAATCTGCATCTGTTAGATTTTTAAAAAATATATCCCTCAATTTTTTAAGATACATAACATCCATACTAGCGTATCTTAAAGAGTTATCACTAAGCGGCCTTTTTCCCCAGTTCAATTTCTGATATCTCTTATCAAGTTCAATATTGAAATACTTTTTCACAAGATTTGAAAGGGAAACCGGTTTTTTAAAAATGTATTTTGTTGCAATCATTATATCAAATATGTTTTTAAATTTAAATTCTTTAACTTTTTTAAGAGTTGATATATCAGAGTAGGCAGAGTGAAATATTTTTTCAATATCAGGATTTTCAAATATTTTTTCAAAAATAGATATATCAGCTTTAAATGGATCTATTATAAAAACATTTCCATTAAACTCAATTTGAACAAGACAAAGTTTTTCATAATAAACATAAAGTCCATTTGATTCAGTATCTATTGAAATATAATCGGAGTTAAAATCTTGAATTATTTCATTAAGTTTCTGATTGCTTTCTATCAGTGTGTAATTCATTTATATACCTTATCAATAGCAATAAGATCCTCATTGTAGAAACCTTTTTTAAAAGCATTTTCAAAAATCTCTTTTATTTTTGAGGTAACTGGCAAATTAATTTTATTTTTATTTGCAAGTTCAATCATAAAATTTATATCTTTTAACATATTTTTAACTGAAAACTGAGTAGAATAATCAGAGTTTAGTAATTTATCTTTTTTAATTTTAAAGTATCCGCAATTTAAAACTGGACTTTTTTCTATAACCTCAAATATGAAAGACGGATCAAGCCCAGATTTCTTACAAAGATTTACGCCTTCAACAATTCCCATAGTCATTGTAGCAAGTATAAGATTTATACATAGTTTAAGAATAGTTCCATTAGGACTATCACCACAGTATACAATATCTTTTCCCATACTAAGAAGTATATCCTTAACATATTCAAGATCCTCTTTAAGACATCCACACAACAATATCAGTTCTCCTTTTTCTGCAATAGGTTTTGACCCTGAAACAGGACAATCAATAAATCTTACTTTTCTTTTTGTGCATTCTTTTTTAAGTTTCATTGTGTAATCAACACTTACAGTTGACATATTTATAAAATAACTTCCCTCCTCAATAGTTTCAAAAAGTCCTTGTGGAGAAAAACAAACATCATCTATTGCCTTTTCATTCTCAAGCATTGTTATAAAAACATTCGCGATATATCCAAGATCCTTTGGATATAATGCTATTTTGGCACCTTCTTTTCCAAGAGTATAACATTTTTCCCTTGTTCTATTATAAACAGTAAGATTATATCCTTTTTTAAGCAAATTTAAAGCCATCGGATATCCCATTATCCCAATTCCTAAAAATCCAATTCGTGGTGGAAGCATTTATCCTCCTATCTCTATTTTACAAAAGAAATTAATTCTTCTCATCTTTAATGGCTATTTTGTAAAGATAAAATCCTATAAGAAGATAAAGCAAAGTCGAAATAAAAACATCAAAAGTACTAAAAAAATCACTTTGAGTTTTTAAAACAAGATATTTATCAATTCCACTAACAGTCAAAAGTGCAAGAAATATTCCCATAAGGGCATCACCTGCAATAAGCCCTGAAGAAAAAAGCGATCCATTATCTTCATCGGTTATTTCCTTCTTTTTTCTAACAAGATATGATATTATTCCACCAACAACAATCATCGGCCAGTTTGTAATTGGTAAGTAAAGACCTATTGAAAAAGCAAGGGCACTTACTCCAATAAGTTCACATATTAACCCAATTGCAGCACCAACAAATAAAAGAAACCAAGGAAGATTTCCACCGCATGCTCCTTCAACAAGTTTTGCCATTAATTGAGCTTGAGGTGCTTCAAGCGGATTTGGATGAGTAGGAGTTGGATCACCAAATCCATATGCTTTATAAAGTATTAAAAGAATAAATCCAGATCTAACACTTGAAACAAGAAGCCCACTTATTTGCGCAAGTTCTATTTTCCAAGGAGTTGCACCAATAAGAGCACCTGTTTTTAAATCCTGAGAAAGATCTCCAGATGTTGATATTGCAATGCAAACTATTGCACCTGCCATAATTGCTGTCATTTTAACAGTTGATGGGTTATGTCCAAGAAATACAAAGATAAGCGTCATAAATAAAAGTGCAGTTATAGTCATACCAGATACAGGTTGATTTGTTGTACCAATAAGCCCAACCATTCTTGCACTAACAGCAACAAAAAATAGACAAAAAATTATAACAAGAAATGCTTCAATAAAATTAAGATCAAAAAATGGAACAAGCCAAAGCAAAAGAAAAATAATAAGAATAACAACAAAAACATTTGTAAGAGGAAGATCCTCTTCAAATCTTAAAAATTTTTTTGAAATTTTTGAAGCATTTAAAGAAAGAATATGATAAATTCCTGCAAGAAGAATTGCACCAACTCCCCCCATAACAATTATTCTAAAAGAAAAACCAAGGATATATGAAAGGTAAACTGGAAGATTATCCCCTATTTTTAAAGGCGTCTCAAATGCAAAGATCCCTATCAATGCACCAAGTATCGCAGCTGAGATAATTATTGATCTATGCTCATAATCTTTTTCTGATAATTCTTCTGTTGTAGTTAAATCTTTTTTAGTAGTAATTGCTTTAAAAGTGTATTTTATTGATGATATTATTTCTGGAAGTGATTTAATTATGCTTAAAAGTCCACCAAACGCAACACCACCTGCTCCTATGTATTTAAGATAATATGTTCTGATTTGTGATGTTGTGAGCTCTGAAACTGGTAGATTTGCAGGAAATATAACAGAGTTTGAACCAAAATAACTAATCAATGGTATTATAACCCAATAACCAAAAAATGCACCTGCAAACATTATCAAACTTATTCTAAGTCCTACAAGATATCCAACCCCAAGAAAAAGAGGTGATATCTCATATCCAAATCCTGCTTTATAGAGTGATGGAAATGACCACTCAAAAACATCCTTTATAAGTTTAACTCCAGAGGTTAAAAATTTAAAAATACCACCAACAAGTATTCCTATAAAAACAGGTTTTGCACTTTTTCCACCTTTATCACCTGCGATAAGAACTTTTGCACAAGCAGTTCCTTCTGGAAATGGAAGATTTTTATGCTCCTTAACTACAAGAGAATGTCTAAGTGGTATCATCATCATTAATCCTAAAAGGCCACCAATGCTTCCGAGTATAAAAACAGTTGAATTTTTAAGTTCACCGCCAAGAAATATTAGAGCAGGTAGAGTAAATATTATTGCTGCTGCAGTAGATTCACCAATAGATGCAAAAGCATGAACTGTGTTATTTTCAAGAATAGTTGGATGTCTATTAAAATATTTTGGAAGAATTATTCTAAGAACTGTCATAGAAATTATTGCTGATGGGATTGATGCTGAAACTGTCATACCAATTTTAAGTCCAAGATAAGCATTTGCTGCATTAAATATTACTGAAAGAATAAGTCCAAGAAGTGCTGCTTGAACTGAAAACTCTGCAATCTTTATCCCTTCTTTAATATATGGCTCAAATTCATACCCACTCTTTTTTAATCTTTCATCCATTTTATCCTCCTTTTCTTGCTACAACAAAAACGCTTACTCCAAAAGGAAAGTTTATATAATTTAAAAGAAAATTTTCAACAAAAATAAAATAAGCAATAATCTTATTTAAAAATAAAGGAAAAGAATAAAAATCATTTGTTCTCATTTTAAAAATTTTTTTAATCATTCGTATTATAAAAACAGGGGAAAATGCCAAAAAATTCCAATAAGATGATTTTAATATCTCAAAACCTTCACTTTTAAGTTTAAAAACAATTTCTTTTTTAGTGTATCTTCTCTTATGCATATTTATAACATCATGATATGACCAAAGAAAATTGAACGCAGGAACAAAAACTATTAAAACTCCATTTTTTTTCAAAACTCTTTTCATCTCTAAAATTGCTTTTTTATCATCATCAATATGTTCAAGAAGATCTGATGATATAACAATATCAAACTCTTCATCATTAAAACTCATATTACAAACATCCATATTAAAAACGCTTATATCATAAATATTTTTTATCATATCTTTATTGTTATCAACGCCATAAAGATTTTTAAATCCTTTTTTTTTAAGATAAATAAGAAGATCTCCTCTTCCACAACCACAATCAAGAATTTTTTGATCGTAAAAATTTGAAGATGAAGAATATTTTTTTAACATTTTTTCCATAATGTCATTTCTTGCTAAAAACCACCAGTTGTAATTTTTCATCTTTTGATATTCTTTTATGTAATTCATAATAGTATTATACAAAGTAAATTGAGAAACTAAGAAGGTAAAAACTCAGCAAGGAGTAAGAAATAAAATAGATCAAAAAAATGTCCCCAAAAATATATGCATAAACTTCATCAATTTTAATATTTTACTCTCATAAGTCTTTATATAAATTTTTTTCTTGAAATAAAATAAAAATAAATTAAATCCCTCTATTCTTCCCCCCGATGTAACGTCGAGAGGGAACTAAAGGAGGAGTTAGTATTTTGAATAATTGAAATATTTTTAGGGATGTAATTTTAATCTATCCAGATTATCTTCAGTGACAAAAATTATGATCCAATGTACATACAAATATTCTAAACTAAATATTTTGTAAAATTTAATTATGAGAATATTTAAAAATTTTAAAGAAGGGCTCACAAAAAATGTAATTATCCTTGGGATAGTCAGCGGGCTTACAGACATCTCAAGCGAAATGCTATATCCTGTAATTCCAATATTTCTAACTCAGTTTTTAAACTCTCCTATGAGTGTCGTAGGACTAATTGAAGGAATAGCAGAATCCACTGCAAGTATATTAAAGATCTGGGGTGGATATATAAGCGATAAGTTTAGAAAAAGAAAGTTTTTTGTAGTTTTAGGTTATTTTCTTTCAGCAATATCTAAGCCAATTATGGGACTTGCATATACATGGCATTTTGTTTTATTTGCAAGATTTATAGATAGAGTTGGAAAAGGTATAAGAACATCTCCAAGAGACGCACTTATTGCTGCATCCTCAGATAAAAATCACTGGGGAAAAGCATTTGGCTTTCACAGAGCAATGGATACACTTGGAGCAGCGCTTGGTCCATTAGTAACGCTTTCTATCTTTTTAATTTTTAGCGAAACAGAAAAAATTTATAGAATGGTTTTCATTTTAGCTTTTATTCCTGCAATAATAGGTGTGTATGTATTAAAAAAATATATTAAAGATGAAGGTGAAATCGAAAATAAAAAAGTTAATTTAGAAATTGAAAAAGATCCATTATCACTTGATTTTAAGATATTTACTGCAATATTTGTTTTATTCTCGCTTGCTAAATTTTCTGATGCTTTTTTAATAATGAAAACAAAATCCCTTGGTTTTTCTACCTCACAAACAATAATGGTATATTTTACTTATAACATACTTTATGCTATTTTATCTACACCGGTTGGAATAATCTCTGATAGAGTTGGAAAAATAAAAGTTTTTATGATTAGTTTTTTAATTTACTCAATAGTATGCTTTGGATTTGCATATTCAAAAAATAATTATCAGATATGGCTTTTCTTTTCAATTTATAGTTTATATGGTGCATTAAATGAGGGAATAGCAAAAGCTATAGTATCTAACTTTACAACATCCACAAATAGAGCGACAGCTATGGGATTGCTTCAAGGACTCGGTGGAATAAGTACCTTTTTTTCAAGTTTAATTGCAGGAATACTATGGGATAAATTTTCTTCTAAAACTCCATTTATAGTTTCATCAATGCTTTCATTTTTATCCTTAATATTTTTTATTCTTTGGGTAAAAATAAGAAAGATAAAAGAATAAAAGAAATTTATGAAAAACTTATTAAGTGAAATACTTAAAAATGAGGTTTATCCTGCTCTTGGTTGTACAGAACCAATAGCAGTTGCATATACTTGTGCAAGTGCTTCAAAACTATTTAAAAAGATTGATATAGAAAAACTCAAAATATTAATAAATATGGATCCAGGAACATATAAAAATGGTTATGCCGTAAGTATACCAAATCTTAAAAATGAAAAAGGAAACTTAATAGCAGCAGCTCTTGGAACGCTTATAGCAAAACCAGAACTTAAATACAACATTTTTTCAAAAACAAATAAAGATCTAATAGAAAAAGCCAAAAAAATAATTAAAGAAAATAGAATAAAATTAAATGTAGATTACACAAAAAAAGATATCTACATAGAAGCAATAATAGAAAATGGCAGTAATACTTCTTTGTGTATAGTTTCAAAATCACATTTTGAAATATCACTTTTAATGTTTAATGGTAAAATAATTTCATCAACAAAATCAAAAGAAAGAAATACTGATTATAAAGAAATAATTAAAAATTTAACTCTTGAGGAACTTGTAAAACTTGCAAATAATGCTACAAAAGAAGAACTTAATTACATTAAAAAAGGAATAGATATGAACCTTAAAATAGCTGAAAAAGGTTTTGATCTTAAAAAAACTGGTTATTATTTAAGAAAAATGATGAATTTTGAAAAAGATAGTTTGATTCTTGAAATAAAAAGCATTGCTGCATCAGCAACGGATGCAAGAATGGCAGGATATCCTCTTCCAGTTATGTCAAGTGGACAAAGTGGAAATCAAGGCGTAGTTGCTATAATTTTACCTTATCTTTATGGAAAGAAAAATTCTATTGATGAAGAAAGAATACTTAAAAGCATAGCATTATCACATATAATAAATTCATACATAAAATCATATACAGGCGAACTTGCACCAATATGTGGATGTGCAATTTCAAGTGGAGCAGGAGCAGCCGCTGCAATAGTTTATCAAAATTATCCAGATGATATTAAAAAAATAGAAGGTGCTATTTTTAATGTAATTGCAGATATTGGTGGACTTATATGTGATGGAGCAAAAGAAAGTTGCTCGCTTAAAGTTGTCTCATCAATAGATTCAGCAATAAAAGCATCCTTTTTAAGTGAAAATGGGATTATTATAAATAGTTCAAATGGTTTTATTGGAAAAAACTTTCAGGAAACAATAAAAAACATTGCAAGAATTTCCACAATAGGTATGGCTTCAGTGGATTCAATAATAATCGAAACAATGCAAAATAAACTTAAATGTATGAATTAATAATAACCGATTTTTCAGATATAAAATCTATAGTTGAATTTTTAAAGGAAATAAACAAACTTGAAATCCTTAAAGAAAATTTTGGTGTAATAGATTTTTCAACAAATATTAACCATTTATATCAGATTTATAAAAAAGCAGAGAAATACGGCATAAAACTTGAAATTATAAAAACAAATAATTTCAAATTAGAAAATCCAATAAGTATAGAAAAAATTGAAATAAACGAAAATTTTCTTGAAGTAAATAAAACACTAAAAATTGAAGTCAAAAAAATAAAAGTATTATTACTTTATTTTATAAAAGAACCAATAATAAAAAACTCACCATTTATTGAAATAAATAGCCTAACCGATCTAATACACTTGGATGTAAATATATATTTGGAAATCATATATGAAGAAAAAAGATTCTTAATTACACCAAATACTATATTTAAAAGTTGCCTAAAATTCTATGAAGTTGAATATTTCTCTTTTAAAAATATTCTAAACCTAATTGATTTAACAATAAAAATAAATGAAAAAGTAGAGACAAATCCTTTGTATCAAGTTTTTATAAAATCTCCTAATTATGTAAAATACTTTTTCAAGGAAGTTCTTGATAATAAGGATGTCTTATGGATGATAAAAACAAAAAGACTAAATTTGTAATAATTCATTCTCATATGTATCAGCCTCCGAGAGAAGACCCTTTCACAGGAGATTTTGATTTTGATTTCTCTGCAAAACCATATGAATGCTGGAACCACAGAATTGCAATGGAGTGTTATTTTCCAAATTTATATGGAAGGGTTTTTGATAAAAATGGTGAAATAATTGAAATGATAAACAATTATGATTACTTGAATTTTAATTTTGGTCCAACACTTCTTAATTGGATGGAAATAAAATACCCAATTTATTATAAAAAAATTATTGATACAGTAAAAAAAATAAAAGAAAAAAAGGGATTTTCACCTGCAATTGCACAAGTATATAATCACACAATTCTTCCTCTTGATTCATTTGAAACTCAAATAAATCAAGTTGTTTGGGGAATAAAAGATTTCTATAATAGGTTTGGCTTTAATCCAGATGGAATATGGCTAAGTGAAACTGCAGTAAATGAAAATGTTTTAAGAATTTTGATAGATCACAATATAAAATACATAATACTCGCTCCCTATCAAATAAAATATTGCTTGGATATAAAAACTAAAGAAACAAAACAAGTTCTTCCAAATGAACATTATATATGGTTTGATAGGAACAAAGAAGGAAAAAAAATAGAATCAAGAAATATCAACATATTTACGTATGATCTTGAACTTTCTCAAAAAATTGCTTTTGAAAATCTAACATTTAATGCAGAGATATTTGCAAAAAATATAGCAGAAAAAACTACACCTTCAAATTTTATTTTAATAGCCACAGATGGTGAGACATATGGACATCATCACAAATTTGCAGATCTCACACTTTCATATGCCTTTAGATATGAATTTGAGAAATATTCATTAAAACCAATAACAATATCTGAATATCTTTCAACACACTCACCAAAATATGAAGCAGAAATAAATGAAGGAATTGATGGGGATGGTACAAGTTGGAGTTGTTCTCATGGAGTTAGAAGATGGAAAGGTGGGTGTCCTTGTGGAGATGAAGGAAAATATGATACCTCCTGGAGATTTGCATTTAGACTTGCTGCAAAATGGATTGATGAAGTAATAAATGATATATATTTTGAAGAAGGAAAAAAGATTTTTAAAGATCCTCTAAATACAAGATTAAATTACATTGATGTAATAAACAGGAAAAAAGGCTTTGTAGAATTTATAAAAGACCATATACTAAAAGAAGATGATGAATATTATGAAAAAGCAAATAAAATTCTACTAATGATAAAATATCAGATGTTTTCTCTTACAAGTTGTGGATGGTTTTTCAATGATATATCAAGAATAGAAGCACAACAAGATATGAAATATGCACTTAAAGCAATGACTATTGCTGAAGAATTAGGATATAAAGGAATTGAAAAAGGATATCTATCATTAATTGAGATGGCAAAATCAAATTTTTCAAAATTAAAAGATGGGAAAAATATATATATAAAATTTGTAAAACCATCAAAACTTAAAAATGAAATAATTCACTCATATCTTGTTTTAAAAACTCTTTTTCTAAATAAAGAAAACTACTCAAATCTAATTTATAAAATAAAAATATACGAAAAAAATATTATTCAAAACACAATAATAGCAAAAGCAGAAATAAGAGACACTGAAAATATAAAAGATTTCTTTGTTTTGCTTGAGTTTGATTTTACTGATAGAGAGAAAATAAAAACAAAAATAAAATATTACAATGATAAGAATTTTAAGATAGAAGAAAATAATTTTGAAATTTCTTTTGATGAATATTCTGACAAAATTCAACTTGAATTATTAAAATACATTGCACAGATTGCTAAAGAAAGAAACATTGAATTCTATGAAAAAGAATTTGAGATATTTAAATCTCAAATAAAAATAAACAAGAATATGGCTTTTGAAAATTTTGAGGATGATATAAAATATTTCTCATTTCAACTAATAACAGCATATCTTATAAAATTTATAAAAAGCATAGATTTTTCAAATATTGAAAAGATTAATGATATAATAAAGACATTAAAAGAAATAAATTTTGAAATTGATTATAGAATAACAAATGATATCATAAATCTAATGCCAGATTTTACTGAAAAGTTATATAATACTCAAATTGAAAAAGAAAAACTTATCAATCTTAGAAACATATTTAAAGAACTAAAGATTTTCCCATTTCTATTTCACATAGAAAACATAATATTTGAAAAATTCAATACCACGAGTAGGTAAGCAGATGAAAGGTGAGAAGTAAGAATGTGAGGAGTTAGAGGTAAAAAGTTAGAGTTGTTTAAAAAAGTGAGAAAGTAAAAAAGTAAAGAGTGAGAAACGTCGAATTATGGATTTTGGATGTTGAATTATGAATTTTAGAGTTCCAACGTAGGGCAACCCTTTAGGGTTGCTAAAGAAAGAAGTGAGAATCGTTAGAGATGGTTGGATTATAAATTTTGGATGATAAATTATGGATTGCTCCAACGTAGTATCGAAAATTATTGCAAGGATAAATCCTTGCCCTACAGAAAACTTTTATATGGTCAATATTCATGTTTACTTATTCCAGGACTAAAGCCCTGCCCTACAAAAAATCATATAGAGAGCCGGAGGTAGTGTCGGAGTAAATAAATCTCCCTTCATCCCCCGACGTAACCTCGGGGAGAAAAAATAGAAAAGGGGAATTTAAAAGTTAGACTAAAGCTAATCTCTAAAGAACTTATTAGGTTACCCATTAAAATTATAAATTTATATTCGTAATCACTTATTTCTTTTCTCGGTTTCTATTGTTGAAAATGCTCTCCAGTCAATATTTGGAAAGATATTATCACGCCACTCAAGATCAGAAAGATATCCCTCATCAATATTTCCAGAATTAATCATCTCCCAAAGTTTTGTAAACCTTTGTATATGCCAAACAAATCTTCTCGTAGAATAAGTTTTTGCAGTCCCAACAGTCATTAAAAATGGCCAATCTGAACTTTGAGCAAGAACGATTTCTCTTGCACATTGCTTTAAAACTCTTTCAATTTTTAGATCTGTTGTGGAATAAAACCTATTTGCAAGATCAATCATTCTTTCTGTTGCTTTATGAAGATGCCTATATATCCAGTCATTTGAACCATTAAGCCATACCTCATTATATCCCTTATCACCCCAGCTTGACATTATCGGCTGAACCACTTGGTTATCTGGATATATTGATAGATACTCTATCGGAGTTATCAATTTTATTGTTTTCTGATCATAATAGATTTTTCTAAAAAGATATTCCAAGAACATTGGACCTTCAAACCACCAATGTCCAAAAAGTTCAGCATCATACATTGAAACAACAATTGGTTTTCTTCCAAGAAAACCATGGAGATATTCAATCTGTCTTTCTCTATTAAACATAAAATTACCTGCATGAATACTAGCAACTTCTCTTGCCTCATCTGGATCATATGGTTGCTTTTCGCTCAAAGGAACTCTTCCAGTAATTCTATGATATTTTATACCAACATTTCTTCTAACACCATCTGAATGTAAATATGGTTTTATGTAATCATAATCTAAATCATAACCAACATCTCTGTAAAATTCCCTGTATCTATAATCACCAGGATAGCCCATCTCAGCACTCCAAACCTGATGAGCACTCTCCATATCCCTTCCAAAAGCAGCGACACCACTTGGGCAATAAACAGGAGCATAAACACCATATCTTGGTCTTGGGGTTCCATAAAGAATGCCATGTGTCTCAAGAAAGAAAAATCTTATACCATAATTCTTTAAAAAGTAATCATCACCAGGATTATAAGCACACTCAGCTAACCATATTCCCCTTGGCATTCTTTGAAATCTTTGGAAATAATCATCAGTTGCTATCTTTAATTGAGCATTTACCGCCTCTTTTCTTATCTGAAGTGGTAGAAAACCATGTGTAGCACAACAAGTTATAATCTCAAGTTTACCCATCTCCTGAAACTTCTTAAAACCATTTATAACATTCCCTTTATAATAATCTTCATAAAGTTCTCTTATCCTTTTAAATCTCCTTTCATACATCAATGCTGCTTTGTAAAACGGAGTATTTCTTGTTCTTATGATTTCTTTTTCTGTAAGTTCTATTCTTTTATAAAGATAGTTTTTAAACCTCTCATTTAAAAGCGAATCACTCATCATATTGCAAAGCGGAGGAGTAAGAGACATAGTTATTCTAAAATCAATCCCTTCCTGAGTAAGTCTTTCATAGACATCAAGAAGAGGGATATATGTTTCACACATTGCTTCAAAAAACCAATCCTCTTCAAGAAAATCTGGATACTCAGGATGTCTTACAAAAGGAAGATGGGCATGAAGAACAAGACAAAGATATCCTAACTCTTGATTATTCATATTTTTTCGTCTCTCTTGTAACCTTTATACTTATCCCCCTTTCCATACTCCCATCAGCAGAAATTGCTTTTATAGGTATATTTGTATCTCCATCAGGTAATGCATATCTAAGAGCAAAAGTCCCATCAGGATTTAATTTAATCAACCTGTCCCCTATATAAAGTTTTGCATCGCTTTGAGTTGCACCGTATACCACAAGTTCACAATCAGCAACAAGCCAAAAACCTTTCTCTTTTTGTTGTTCCTCTTTTTGAAACACCTGTGAAGATATTGAAGAAACACCAAAGGATGTTACCCTTGAAAATATAGATCTAAGCATCTCCCATCGTTGAGCAAGTGATTTTGCTATATCAAGAGAACCTTTTCCTATATACTCAACACCTGATATTTCAAGAAGTTTCTCAAACTCTTGATTTACACTCATCCACTTCTCATCTATAACATCACTAACACTACTCTTTGGAAGTGTAACCCTGTTTGTTTTTACTATTCCTATATATCTCCCATCTGGAGTTATGATCCCTATCTCACATTCATAGGTTTTACCACACTCACTAACATTTACATACCAATTTTTTGCTTCCAGAACAATTGGAACATCAAAGAAACCATCACTCATTCCATTATCCCCTATTTTATAGACCCTTATAACCTTCTTTGATTTTTCAAAATTATCAACCCCAATTTCTTTTATCAACCGATTTAAAGTATTTTCAGAAATTTCCCAATAAGTAAACATCCAGAAAGGATCTCTTGGAAGAAGAACAGCTTCCGTACTTCCATATCCTTCTGGAAGTGAATTGGCATTTGCATCCCTTTCATTATCATTTCCTAATTTACCGGAACTCATATTATCTCCCTTTGGGGTACAAAAATCCCCCCCTTTTTAACTTATAAATAAATTATAGCAAATTATTTTTCGAATTAACAATAATTCTTGTCTTTGAAAATAATTTGGATAATTTAAACTTATGTCTCTAAAAATATCAATTATTCAAAATACTAAATCCCCTTTTAATTCCCCCGACGTTACCTGCCCCAACCGAAGCGTCGGGGCGCCGGGAGAAAAAAAGCAAGGCTAAATCCTTGCCCTACAAAATCTATCTTTAATTCTACTTTTTCAAAGGGAGAAACAGAGGGATTTTGATTTATTTTTATTTTACCTGCAAAAATTTTATAGAAAAACTTATGAGAGTAAAAGAAAATATTAAAATAAATAAGAGTTTAGGGGCAAATTTCTGGAACATTTTTTGAACTAACCGATCTTACTTCAAGGACATTGAATCTTGTCTAATACCATCTTTTTTTTGATTTTTGATAAAAATATTTAATCAATCTCTTTCTCAGAATCAAAATTTGAAATATCTCCTAAGTAATCTTTTGTTTCACTTGATAAATTAGACGCTCCATCAAATTCACTTGATGACTGAGGAGAGGTTGCTTGTGAATAAAACCAGTTAAACTTTGTCAAATAAGCATTTACAACTGTTGAATTATCTGTAAGAACAAGATTTTCAAAAGAATTTACACTTGCATTTGTTGTAAAATTAAATGAACCAGTTGCAAGAATTTTACTATCAATAATTATAAATTTATTATGCATAGCACCTTTAGAATCTCTTCCCCCCATCCATTTAAAAGGAACACCTTCTTCATAGAGCATTTTTGCCATACTTGATGATTTAGCCATATCAATATCTTCCAAAAACCTTACATTAACACCTCTTTTATATGCTCTTATTATTGCATCTGCTATTGGTTTTGAGGAAAATGTAAATGTTACGGCATCTACACTTGTTTTTGCTTTATCTATCATTTCAGCAATTTTATTCTCTGTTTGAGAACCAGGAGAAAAAAGATATAGGGGAAAATTATATCCATTATAATAAATATAACCTGTGCTTTGAGGTGGTGTACCATAGTATCCCTCAGGAAGAACTGGTGATGGCCCATCAGAAATTTTTCTTGCCTTTGACCACATCCACTCAAAATATTTTATATAACCATCAACATATTTACCATCCTTTAAAACTATCATATTTTCATAATTTGAAAAAGTTGCCTGAAATGTCCAGTTGTATGATCCAGTAGTAACAATGCTTTTATCATGAATTGTAATTTTGTTATGAGTAACACCATAACTCCTCGTTCCTTTAAGTGTCCTAACCTCAATACCATTGCCTGCATTTATAAGTTTTTTTATTTGAGTATCTGGTTTTGGATAAACATGATCATTATCTATTATAATCCTTATTTTAACACCCCTATCCCTTGCTGCAATAAGAGCATCTGGAACATCTTTCATATTTATACTATAAATTACACAATCTATGCTTGAAACTGAAGCATTTATAGCATCTACAACAAGATTATTAAGATAGGAAAAAGAATAATCTTTTATCCTTGAAAAATCTCCAACTGCAAAACTATCTCTTACATCTGCCTTTACTGCCTTTACTGATGGAATTTTATCTTTTATATCAGGAGATACATTTATACTGCCAAAATCATATCTAAAATAATTAGTATTTGTAAAAGAATAAAAATCCTCACTCTTTAAAAAAACATTCAATAAAACTAAAATCCCCAAAATGCTTGCAACTCTTTTTATTATTCTATTCACAATGCCTCCACATATATTTTAACATATAAAATCAATATATCAAGGCTTTAAGGGAATTAAGAAATAGGACCAAAGTCCTAAAACAAAAAGTTTTCAACATCTTCCTCCTCTACATTGTATATATCTGCTATTAATCCGATATTTTCTTTTAAAGAAGATGATCTTATTTTTTCTACAATTTTCCCATCTTTAATAAAAGCTATATTATCTGAAATTTTTTGAGCAATTTTTAAATCATGAATAACTATGATTCCACAACCGTTTTTTTTCTGAATATAGTTTTTAAAAATATTCAAAAGGTTAAGTTTATGTTTTAAATCAAGATGGATAAATGGTTCATCCATAAGTAGTATAGGAGAATCTTGAACAAAAGATTGCGTAAGAAGAACAAGCTCTTTTTCCCCACTTGAAATTTCAAAAAAATTTCTATTTAGAAGATGTTCTATTTTTGTTTCTTTTGCAATATTTAAAACAAAAGCATAATCATCATCTGAATAATCTGAAAAAAAATCAAGATACGATACTCTTCCCATAAGAAGTATATCAATAACCTTAAAATTAAATGGAAGAGATATATCAAGATTAACAAAAGAAAGAATTTTAGCAAATTCTCTTTTTTTATACTCTCTAATATCCCTCCCAAAAATTTTTACTATTCCGCTATATGATTCAATAATTCTTGAAATTATTTTAAGAAGTGTCGTTTTTCCAGATCCATTTGGACCAGCAAGAACTGTAATTCCATTATTAAATGAAGCGTTTAAATCAGAAATAACTTTTTTTTGAGAATCATAGCAAAAATTTAAATTTTTAATTTCAATAATACTCATAAACTTTTTTTCTACTTTTAATTACAAGATAAATAAAAAATAAGGAACCAAAAATAGAACTAAATATTCCAGGAGGAAATTCAACTGGATAGAAAAAATACCTTGAAAAAACATCAGCAATAAGTAGAAAAATAATAGCAAGAAATCCATTTAAAAAGAATATAATTTTAAAAGAAAACTCAGAAAAAAAATATCTTGTAATATGAGGTATCATAAGTCCAACAAAACCTATCATACCAGAAAGGCTAACTGAGAGAGAAGTAAGAACTGATGAAATAATAAAAACTAAAAACCTTATTTTCTTAACATCAATACCTAAAGTAATTGATTTTTCATCATCAAATGAAATAGAAATTATATATTTAAAAAGAAATCTAATAAAAAAAAGCACAACAAAAAGAAAAAGAAATGAATAAAAAATAATCTTATAATCTAAATAAGAAAAACTTCCAAAACTTATATTAAGAAAATACAATGAATTTTCCTTTGAAAAAATAATTAAAAAAACTATAATAGAAAAAACTATTGAATTTATTGCAAAACCACTCAGAAGTATATTTGAAATTACCCTCTGAGATATTGATGCTATTTTAAAAGCAAAAAAAGTTGCAGCAACTCCAAAAAAAGAATTCATAAAAAGATAAAAAAATGAGTATGATGATATTAAAAATATTTTTGAAAGAATAACTGAGATCATAACCCCCCCTGATGTCCCAATTATAAAAGGATCTGCAAGTGGATTTCGTGTTATATACTGAAGAAGAAAGCCAGCAGATGAAATAGAAAAACCACTTATTATAATTCCAAGATATCTTGGAAGTCTTAGCTCATAAAATATTTCTTTTTCACACTTATATGGAAGAATAAGTTCAAGATAAGAAAGTAATAAAAAGGCAATTAAAACCCCAATAATCTTAAGATTCTTATTATTAAAAAAAGCACCTAATTTTTCTCTACTCATTTATTATTTTTGAAAGTTTTTCAATGATTTTAACTACCCGAGGAGTTGGCCTTGATATGAGATCTCTATCTTGGTCAGCAAAAAAATAAACCTTTCCATTTTTAACTGCGTTTATCTGTTTGGAAGCTGGTCTTTTTAAGAAATTATCAACGCTTTCAGATAAAAGTATAATAATATCTGGATTTCTTTTTATAACCTCTTCCCAGTTTGTTTTAAAATAATCTTTGTTTAAATTATTAAAAATATTTATTCCACCGCTTTGAGAAATAACATCACTTATAAAACTTTGATTTCCACATGTCCAGTAATCTTTATCAAGTTCTATATATACCTTTCTATATTTTTTATCAATATTAAACGATGAAATTTCGTTCTTCATCTTTTTTATAAGTTTTTTTGCCTCATTTTCTTTTTTAATATATTTTGCAATTGTTTTAATTGTATCATAGATATCTTTAATATTTTTTTCGCTATTTAAAACAACAATTTTTATATTTTTCTCTTTAAACTTCTCAATGATTTTGTTATTCCAGTTCCCCATAAAAATTATATCTGGTTTCAACTTATATATCATTTCTATATCTGGATTTAGATAATCACCGACTTTTGCTTTTTTGACTGCCTCTGGAGGATAATTGCAAAAATTAGTAACACCAACCACATCATTACCTGCTCCAAGTTCAAAAAGAATTTCAGTATATGAAGGAAGAAGGGAAACAATTCTTTCACAATAAAGAAAATTTATACTTAAAAAAAGAAACAAAAAAACTGTAATAAATTTAGCAAAAATAAATCTCATAATTTTTCTCCTGTAATAATATTTAGATTTTTAACAACATCATTATAAAGTAAAGTTTTCTCAAGTTTTTTAACATTTCCTATTGATTTATCAAGTTCTGGATCATATATTAATTTTGCCTTTCCAGATTTATCAGACATATTCTCAATTTTTACAATCTCTATATTTTTATCTCTTATTAAAGGTATCATTTTGTTTACTATCTTCTTTGAAAGTGGAGATGGTGTATATAATGAAACTACCCTAAATTTTTTAAAAAATCTCATAATCTCAAAAAAAGTATCACCAAAACCTGGAGGCATATCAACGATTAGAAAATCAAGTTTTCCCCATATAGTAACACATAAAAGTTCTTTTATAGCATCAACTACAGAACTTCCTCTGATAGCAAATGGCTTTGACATTGAAAAAAAATTAAAACTCATAAATTTTATTCCTTCAAAAATAGGTGGAATAAGTCCTTTATCTTCAGTAGGATATAAATTTTTTGCTCCAAGTATTATATCATCCGTTGATGATGTTACATCAAGATCAAGAAGTGCCACATTATAGCCTTTTCTTGAAAGAGAAAGTGCAGTCATAACAGAAACTACACTTTTTCCTATTCCACCCTTAAATCCACTTATCAAGATAATTTTTTTAACATTTTTTAATCTATCAGAAATAACAGATTCTCTTGGATCCAATATTTTATTCATAAGACAATTTTACCCCTCTTCCTTTAATTATCTCAAAATCAATGCTTTTGCATTTAGGACATTTTACAAATGCTTTAACCATTTCAGGAATAAAATGAATATTTTCCCTCTCCATTTTATTTCTTTTTAAAACCTCTTTCATTGAAAATTCAAAACCACAGTTATTACATTTAAAAGAAGATTCTTCAACAACAATTCTCAACTTCATTTTAATTTCTTTATTTTTCATAAGTTCATTTAAAGCAAACTCAAATACTTCAATATCAACATCTTGAAGTTCTCCAACAATAACATCAATTTTTTTATTCTTAAGTTCATCATTTAACTCGACAGTTTTTACGACCGATTCTGCAAGTGCCCACTCATGCATAAATCCTCCTGTCCAAATTTTAAAAAGATTTATAGAATCAAAACCTTATTTAACTTGAACACTTAAATAAAATGGCTCTCCATCTCGGGTAATATCAAAAAGAACACCATCAGAAAGATTAATACTATTAAAAACATTTACCATTTCATCATAATTATTAAATTTTTTACCATTAACAGATGAAATTATATCATCTTTTTGCACATAATTTGCAAAAGGAGAATTCTTTTCAACCTTAACAACATATGCTGATCCATTTTGATATTTAAGTAAAAGCCCTTTAAACTCAAATAATTTTTCATTATTTTTCTGTGATTTTGTTTTTAACTTTGAAATATCATTATTCTCATCTCCAAAAGAATCAAGTTTTACAATTTCATCCTCTTTTGGCCTTGTGCCAAGAATAATATCTGTTGTATATTTTTTCCCATCCCTTATATAGGTAATACTTACAGTATCACCAGGTTTTTTGTAGTATATTTTTGATACAAGTTCTTCATCATTTTCTACCTCATCACCATCAACTGAAACAATTATATCACCTCTTTTTAGCCCTGCTTTTTGGGCTGGAGAATCTTTATAAACCTTATTTATAATCCCCCCTTTTAATGCATCACCTGCAAGCATAACATTTCTCATAATCACATCTGTTGGAATAAGTGATACGCCTATCCACCCTCTTTTTGGTGTTTTTGAGTAAATAACCTCATCAACAATTTCTTTAACTCTCCATCCTGGAATTGCAAAACCAATACCTGCAAAAGCACCACTCGGTGAATATATAGCAGTATTTATGCCAACTATTTCTCCATAAATATTTACAAGAGGGCCACCAGAATTTCCCTGATTTATTGCAGCATCAGTTTGAAGTAAATCATTGTATGCCTTTCCCTCAACTTTAAGGCTAACATTTTTTGCAGAAATTATACCCATAGTATAGGTTTGTTTAAAACCAAATGGGTATCCTATTGCAAAAACAATATCCCCAACACTAACACTTTTGGACGAAAAAGAAAGATATGGAAATTTTCTTGATGAATTTATTTTTATAACAGCAATATCAATTTTTTTATCACCACCAATAAATTTTGCAGTATATGATGTTTTTTTATTATTCTCATACATCTCAACTTTTACCTCATCAGCATCTTCAATGACATGATAATTTGTAACAATATAACCATCCTCACTTATTATAACACCAGAACCGATTCCACCAACTTTATATTTATATATCTTTTCCTCTGGTATCATATAATAAAAAAAGAACTCAGGTTCAACAACACTTAAATATCCTTCCTTAAAAACTCTGACACTTACAACAGCCTTGTTTGTTTTTTCAACAATATTATTAACCTCTTTTTGAAGATCAGGCAAAGTTGTTGAAAAGAGATTAATAGCAAAGATAATATTTAACAAGAAAATTCTAATCATAAAAATCCTCCTTAAAACCATTTTACAAAATATAATTTAGAGAATAAAAAATTTATTTTTTAATCCACTCAATTATTTTTTGAATATAATGATAACCATCTTGAGTAGCAAATATCTCAACTCCATGGCCGGATAGAGAAAGTATTAAATCACATCTTTTTTTCTCACCAGCACATATATTTAAAAATACTCTTACACTATTTAAGGAATAAATATCTTTTTCAGAGACAGTAAAAAGAATTTCCGCTTTTGTTTTTTTGATATACTCAGAAATTTCAAAACCTCCATAATTTATTCCAGGAGACATTAAAACAATTTTTTTTGACTTTTTATAAAAATATTTCATTGCTGAGTTTGCTCCAATACTTGCACCAATAGGAATTATCAAATCATTATTAAATTTTTTTCTTATGTAATTGTATAGAGAATCTATATCTTTTGTAAAAGATAAAATATCATTTTGGGAAAGCTCTTTATAAGAGTTGATTTCTCTTTTTCCACACTTTATACTCTCCCCATGTCCTCTAAAATCAATTGCAACATAATTTATCAAATTTTTTTTAAGAAATTCATTGAATTTTTTCCACTCAATTGATGATGAGCCAAGTCCATGAAACTCAAGGAAAATTGGTGTGGAAGTTGAAACAATATTTTCATAACCATATATCACACAACCATCATCAGTAATAAGCTTTATTTTTTCATCAGCAGTTAAGAATAAAGGAAAAATAAAGATTATTAAAAAAAGATAGCAAAAAGATGGTAATCTCATAATTAAATTATATAATATATTTATGGAAAACAACGAGAATAGTAATTACTCACAAAAATTAGATATCTCCTTTGTAATTCCGGTATATAACGAAGAAGAAAATATAAAACCTCTTTATGATGAAATAAAAAACATAGCTCCAAAAATTTCATCTTCATATGAAATTATATTTATTGATGATGCAAGCACAGATAATAGTTTAAATGAAATTAAAAAAATTTCTCAATTAGATCAAAATGTAAAATATATATCATTTCTACAGAACAGAGGACAATCAGCAGCACTATATGCAGGATTTCAAAAAGCATCCAAAGAAGTTATAATTACACTTGATGCAGATCTTCAAAACGATCCTAATGATATTCCAGAAATGCTTAAATTTTATGGTAAATACGATATGATAAATGGTTGGAGAAAAAAAAGAAAGGACTCTCTTTCAAAAAAAATAGGAAGTAAGATTGGAAATTTTATAAGGAACAAAATCACTGGTGAAAAAATAAATGATACTGGGTGTGGTTTAAAAGTTATGAAAGCAAGTATTTTAAAAAAGATAAAAATGTATAAAGGTCTGCATAGATTTCTTCCAACACTTATGAAACTTGAAGGTGCAAGAATTATAGAAATTCCAGTAAATCATAGAGAGAGAAAACATGGAGTTTCAAAATATAATAACATTAAAAGAGCAATCGAAGGATTTTATGATCTTATTGCAGTAAGATGGATGATAAAAAGACATATTGACATAAAAATAAAGGAAGAAAAATGAGATTAAGCGAAAAATATATTCTTGCAATTGGATTTTTAGGTCAGTTTATGTTTTCAATGAGGTTTTTTATTCAATGGATATATTCTGAAAAACGAAAAAAAAGTGTTGTTCCAAAATCCTTTTGGTATTTTAGTTTATTTGGTGGAACACTCTTGCTTTTATATGCAATTATTAGAAAGGATATAGTCTTTACAATTGGACAAGCAGCAGGAATTGTAATATATCTTAGAAACCTTTACCTAATAAAAAAACATAATGAAAATTAAAAAAATCTATATCTTTCTATTTATTTATTTTGTTTTGTTTTTAATTCCACTTAAAGATTTACCAGTTTTTGAAACAACAGATGCAAGATATGCTGAGATTTCAAGAGAAATGGTTGAAAACAAAAACTATATTGAACCTGTATTTAATGGTATAAAACATTTTCATAAACCTCCATTTACATATTGGATAAATGCAATTGGAATAAAATTATTTGGTGTAAATGATTTTTCTGTAAGATTTTTTGGGATGCTTTCAGCGATAATAATATTATTTGTAACACTAAAACTTTCAGAAATACTATTAATAGATGAAGAAAAATCTATAAACTCTGTATATATACTCTCATCATCAATTTTATTTATTGGTGTTTCAAAAGTTGTTTCAACTGATATTTATTTAACTTTATTTACTATCTGTTCTCAGTATTTCTTATTTAGGCAGATATATCAAAAAAAATCAACAATAAATTCTATTATGTATGGAATTTTTTTGGGTCTTGGATTTCTTACGAAAGGACCAATAATATTTCTCTTTACTATTCTTCCATTTTTAATATCAAAAATATTTCTTAAATCGAATAGAAAAGTTTTTTCAATAAAAGAAATCATTCTTGCAACAATATTTTTTTCTCTTATTTCACTTCCATGGTATATTACTATAATAATAAAAAATCCAAAACTCTTAGATTATTTTATAAAAGTCCAAACCATTGAAAGAATTGCAACAAATAAATTTCATAGAGAAAAACCATTTTATTATTTCATTCTAATTTTTATACTTACATTTTTCCCATTTGTAATTGTTTTTATAAAAGACCTTTATGAAAAAATAAAAAGAAAAGAAGAACTTTCTCTATATTTATACATAATCATTCCTTTCATAGTATTTTCTTTTTCTAAAAGCAAACTTCCAACCTACATACTTCCTTTTTATCCTCTTGCAAGTATTCTTGTTGCTCAAAAGTTAGATAAAGATACCTTAAAATTAGAATATTTTAAAATTCCTTCTTTAGTTTTTGCAATATTATTACCATTTGCTCTTGCTTTTTCTCCTTTTATATTCAATGAATTAAAAGCGCAAATTAAAATAATATTGATTTTTTTTATTATCTCCACAATAACATTTATAAATTTATATAAAAATTTTTCACTTAGAAATTTAAGTATTCATATAATCCTTTCTTCGTTTTTAGCATATCTTATCATTCCCATTATAGCTTCAGATATTAAAGGATTTAAAAAAATGGCAGAAACTATAAATTTAATTGATCCAGAAAAAAAATATGAAGTCCTCACATATAAATCTTTTATCCCTTCAATTTCTTTTTATAGACAGAAAATAACTGTATCTGCTTTTGGAAGAGAAAGAGAAACCTACTTTGAAAACGATAATAATTACAAAAAATACTATATAGAAACAAAAGAAGAAATTATAGATTTTTTTAAAAAAAATGATAAATTTTTTGTTATAACAAAAGACAACTACATAAATGAAATTACTGAATATGGATTTTCTTGCACAAAAAAATTCACACAAAAATACTTCTGACTTTATCTATGTATAAGATAAATAAGATAAAGATGAAATTATCAACAATTCTAAAAAGTCAAATATTTTGTGGACGCTTACACTTACAATATTAGTTTAAAAATATTTTTACAATATCTTAAAGGAGGAAAATATGAAAATAAAACTATTATTAGCAATAATTTTTCTGCTTAACAGCTTTTTAATGGCTGAGTGCCAAAGATGCATCGTAATATATGGTGATACAAGAACTGATAACGAAGCACATAAAAAGGTTGTAGAAGGTATAATGAAAATAGAGCCAAAAATAGTTTTTCATGATGGAGATATGGTTGCTGATTCAATCGACCTTTCTCAGTGGAAAACTTTTGAAAAGATTGTTTCCCCTTTAATGGCTAAAGCCGAGTTTTTTCCTGTTATAGGAAATCATGAATTAAAAGGTATAGACAATTATTTTTCTTTTTTTAAATTAACTCCAAAAAAACGCTGGTATTCGCTTGACAGAGAAGGGATACACTTCATAGTTTTAGATAGTTTTTCCACTTATGATAAGGACTCACCGCAGTATAATTGGTTTGAAAATGATCTTAAATCTAATAGAAATTCTCCAATTATAGTAATCACTCATGTTCCTTTTTATTCAAGCGGACCTCATGCCAAAGATTGCATTCCTCAAAGAAAAGCCCTTGAACCTCTTCTTGTGAAATATGGAGTAAAAGCTGTATTTTCCGGACATGATCATTTTTATGAGCGTTCATATCATTCTAAAATTTACTATATAGTTACCGGCGGTGGTGGAGCTCCACTTTATAAAAAAGAGAAAGAAAGAATTAATCCTTACTCTCAATTCTATTTAATCGACTATCATTTTATAACAATTTCTCTTCTTGATGAAAAAATACTCGTGGAAGCTATGACTCCTGATTTAAAAGTCTTTGATAGTTTTACTATCCCGATAGAAAAGAAATCAAATAAAAAAATAAAAACTAATTAAAAGACCAAATTACACTAAAATACTATCTTGATGAATTTATCAACAATTCTAAAAAGTTCAATATGTTATGGACGCTTAGGTCATGTCAATATTTGTGTGTAAATTGGGGCAGAAATATTTGTTGATTTTTTACTAAATTTGTCTAATTTTATTCTTTTTCTCATATTCGCTTTCTCATTGTATTCATTAAATTTGTAATAAATTATTCTCTCTAAACTACTTACATTTGTAAATGCCCCAATATTATTTGTCCTTCGCCTCACACTCTATGCACTCTCTCTATCTTATTCGTCGTCCTTATCAACTTCCAGTATCTCTCATCATAATTATGAAACAATAATAACTCCTCTAAGTCTTTTTCAAGGCAATTTACTGTTTTCGGATAAATGAGCCCCATTTTTCCTTAAATTCCTTGAAATTCTCTATTGCCCCATTTATATTTCTTGCATTATATATCTTTCTTAAATCATTACCACATTCTTCTTTATATCTTAAACCTACATAACTTAAAACATTTCTAACCTTGTGTGCCCAGCATCTCTGCAATTTTACATTTGGCCAGATGAAATTTATCGCATTCTTTAATCCACTATTTCCATCTATAATACATATCTCAATATTTCTCCCTTCAAGCCCTCTTTGATATAACTCATTTATAAAACTCATCCACGCATTCTCACTCTCTCCATAACTTGCTATCTTATATCCAAGTATCTTTGACCTGCCATCCCAATCTATCTCCATACACACTAATACATATCTTCTTTTTGCTTTCACCAGGCTCTTTGCATTCAAATAAACACCATCAAGATAAATAATAGGATATTCATCTTTTATTTCCCTCTTTTGCCATTTTTTAACTTCTTCATCAAGTTTTTTGGTTATATTGCTTACTGTTTGAGGACTTATATAGTAATCTTTCCTAAACATCTTGCTTATAGCCTTTTTCATATCCCTCACAGATACGCCTTTAAAATACATCTCGCTTATAGTCCTATCTATAAACTTACTTCGCTGGCGATATCTCTCAATAATCCCTTTACCAACACTGTGTTCCCTTAGTCTTGGAACATTAAGCCTTATCTGCCCATAATTCGTTAGAAGATATCTTTTCCTATTACACACTTTATTATACACTACTCGCGATAGATGCATGTTTTTTGTATAATAAATTATATAACCAAAAGGTTATTTAGTTTTAGACAAGGTTGATATGGAAGAGAAAATAAAATTTTTAAAACTTCTTTCAGATAAAACGAGATTAAGGATAATAAATCTTTTAAATGGAAGAAGCGTTTGCGTTTGTAATTTAGAGCAGATTTTAGAACTTACTCAGGCGGCTGTTTCAAAGCATATCTCAAAATTAAAAAAATTCGGAATTTTAAAAGAAGAGCAGAAAAGTTTCTGGACATATTACTCGCTTGATATTAAAGATAAAGAGTTAAAGAAAATCTTTGACTCTGTTTTTTCAAAATTTAAGAGTGAAAAAATCTTAAAAGAAGATATAAAAAAATTAAGTAAGGTTTTTTGTTCTATTAAAAGGAGGTTGTAAATGAAAAAGATATTATTTTTGTGTACTGGAAATTCCTGTAGAAGTCAGATGGCAGAAGGGCTTGCAAGACATTTTATTGATAAAAATGAATTTGAGTTTTACTCAGCCGGGACAAAACCATCTTTTGTAGATCCAACAGCAATAAAAGTAATGGATGAGATTGGAATTGATATATCAAATCACAGGTCTAAAAGCGTTGATGAGTTTAAGGGTATGGATTTTTATGCAGTAATTACAGTTTGTGATAAAGCAAGAGAATTATGTCCTGTTTGGTTTGGAAAAACTGTAAAGAAAATTCACAATAGTTTTGAAGATCCGCCTTTTTTGGCAAAGGATTCTAAAACTGAAGAAGAAGCGCTTAGCCATTACAGAAGAGTAAGAGATGAAATAAAAAACTTTATACTTAAACTTCCAGAAATATTAAAAGATTAAGGAGAAAATATGGGAAAAAAGATGAATTTTTTTGAAAAGTATCTGACCTTTGGGTAGTTTTATGTATGATAGCAGGTGTTATAATAGGAAGAAATTTTCCTCTTATAATTGATTCTTTAAGAAAGATGGAGTTTGGAACCGATACCCATATAAATATACCAATAGCAATACTTTTATGGCTTATGATTTATCCTATGATGTTAAAAATTGATTTTGCTTCGCTTAAAAATGTAGGCAAAAAACCAAAAGGGCTTTTTATAACTCTTTTTGTAAACTGGCTTGTAAAGCCGTTTTCAATGGCTTTTTTGGCTGGTTATTTTTTAAGCATATATTTGTTCCCTAGATTGGACCGGAGATGGCAGAGCAGTATATAGCAGGCGTTATAATACTTGCAGCTGCTCCCTGCACTGCTATGGTTTTTGTATGGAGTTATTTGGTTGACGGAGACGCAGCTTATACGATTGTTTAAGTGGCTTTAAACGATTTGATAATGCTTGTGGCTTTTGCTCCTGTGGTTAAAATGCTTGTAAGCGGGGCTTCAAATTTAGTTGTTCCTTTCAATGTTCTTTTATGGGCTGTTTTTATCTTTGTGGTTATTCCGCTTACCGCTGGCTTTATAACAAGAAATCTGGTTATAAAATAAAAGTAGGAAGAGTGATTTTCAAAGAGTTTTCTTCCAAAATTTGGGACTGTAAGCATAATCGCTTTGCTTACAACTCTTATTTTTATATTTGCTTTTCAGGCAGATAATATAACTCAAAGATTTTTCCATGTTATTTTAATAGCTATACCTATACTAATACAGGTTTATTTTAACTCTGGGCTTGTCTATTTCCTTATGAGAAAGTTTAAGGTTGAGTTTTGTGTTGCAGCTACCGGTGCATTGATTGGCGCAAGTAATTTCTTTGAACTTGCCGTAGCCACAGCCATTGCGCTTTTTGGTGCGGACTCAGGAGTCGCTCTTGCCACTGTTGTTGGTGTTCTTGTTGAAGTTCCTGTAATGTTAAGCGTGGTCAACTTCTGCAATAAAACCAAACACTGGTTTGATTTTGATAAAAAATAAACCTTTTATAAATTCTATTTTTAAAATAGTTTTATTGTTTTAGAAAATTACTTATTTATTGTTTCTTTTACTTCTTTGAGATATTTTTCTCGTGTGGAATTATCAACTGTTGGAACAGCGTAAAATATTTTCATTGTTATTTCTTTTATTCCACAAAAACCAAGGACTCCTTCTTTTATCTGTCTGGATATTATTTCATTTATTTTATATCCATCATAAACTTCTTTTGTCCCACCTGTTGTGGTAAAAATTAATGCTTTTTGATTTAATAACCCCTCTATCTGTCCGTTATTATACCGATATGCAAAACCATAAGAAAAAACTCTATCTATAAAACCTTTTAAAATGGCCGGATAAGACCACCACCATGTCGGATAGATAAATATTAATCTTTCAGATTCTTTTATCATTTCCTGATATCTTTTTACATCATCTGAATAAGTTTTTTGCGCCATTTTTGAAAAATCAGAAATATCAAGAGTTGGCTTAAAATTTTCTTTATAAAGATCTATTAATTTATAATCCTCATTTTTTGATTTAAGAGATTCAATAACAATTTTAAGTATTGCTGAATTAAAACTTTTCTCATTTGGATGAGCATATATTATTAGGTTTTTCATAATCTATCTCCTTTGATTTTTAAAATCCTTTCTATCCCCTTCCCCAGCTGACGGATAAAAAGGTTCAAGGTTAAATGATCATAGCTCACAGATTAGAAATCCATCCTGCCCCCCTTTTTCAAAGGGGGATGAAAGGGGGATTTAAAGTAGATGTCAGCTGTGAGCCGTGAGCTGTGAGCTATATTTTGTGAGTCGTGAGCTGTTTTTTATATCTTGTCTTTAGTGAACTATTGTTTTATTAATTCGCCGATATAAAAGGTATCTTTTAATTTTTTTGCCTTTTCAGAATGTGGGAGTCCTGATCCGATTTTATTTCCTTGTTCATCAGTTCTTGTTTCAAATAATTTAGTTGCGTTTTTGCCGCAGCCTAAAAGTATATTCTCATTGTGTTTTTTGGAAAATTCAGATACATCATAAACCTTATTATTTATAACAAGCCAGCAATCTCCTTTTTGATTGTGTTTTGACACCTCTTCCATTGTAAAGGACTTTGCAGCCGATTGGGTATTTTCCATTTTCATATTCTGAGAATGTTTATGCTCCCCTTTTTGTTCATCGCATTCTTTACACATTTTTCCTTTTCCCATTGATTTTAAATATTTTTCTGGTTCTTTATTGAATTTTTCAACACAATCAGAGCAGCAGAAATAATATGTCTTCCCTTTATATTCTGTTTTGGGAGATTTATCAGTAGGGATGAATTCGCTTTTCATTACAGGGCAGATTAATTTATTCCCTATAATTGAGCCTTCTTTTTCTTCTTTTATATACTTTTTTGGATCTTTTTTAAACTCTTCAATACAATGATTGCAACAAAAGTAATATGTTTTTCCATTATATTCATATTTTGGCGTCTTTGAAGTTATTTGTTTTTTCTCGCCTGATACAGGACAGATAAAAGTATTTCCTATAACATTTTCCTTTTTAACTTCTTGAGTTAATTTTTTTGCTGTATCATTGGCTTTGTTTTCCTGGCTATATGCGATATTTGTAATTATCGCAATAGCAAATATTGCTACTACTAATGTTTTTATTCTATTCATCTATTACCTCCTTTCCTGTTTTTCTTACTATTTCCTTTATTTTTTCAATATTTATTTTTGTCTCATCAAAATCAACAAGCATAGTTTGGGTTTTATGCGAGGGGATAACTTTATTTATTCCTTCAATTCCTTTAAATGCGTTTATTAAAGAATTTTCACATCCAGCGCAGGCAATTGTTTTTATTTTTAGTTCTATTTTCATAAGATTAAAATTTTTTATAAATTTCTATAAGTTCTTTTATTTTTGCGTTTATCTCATCTTCATCTTTTGATTGCATCGCTTTCTTTACGCAGGTATTTAGATGTCCTTCAAGAATTATAAGGTTTATGCTTTTTAGAGCTCCAATTACAGCAGATATCTGCTGAAGTATATCTATGCAGTATTCCTTACTTTCTATCATATTGGAAATACCGCGAATCTGCCCTTCTATTTTTTTTAATCTTGGTTTTATTTCTTTTATGGTTTTATCTGTTATCATAAATACATTATACTATCTTAGAGTATACTTGTCAAGTTATCTTTTTTCTACTATAATATTTATGTGTATAATACTCTATAGGAGTATTTGGTTATGAAAAAATATCTTTTTGCACTTTTGTTTTTTATCTCTTTCTTAAATTTAAATATTTTTCCACAAAATAAAGAAATAAATATTGATATATTGATTAAAGAGGCGATTGAAAGAAATCCAGAGATTTTATCGGCAAAAAAAGAATATGAATTTTATAAAAGTAAAATATCCGAGAGTTATTATCCTTCAAATCCACAGATTGAGTTTGAAAGAATGTATAGTGGGGATGAAAAGAATTTTGTAATAAAACAGGAACTTGAATTTCCAACTAAACTATATCTCAAAAAAAAGATTTCAGAAAATTATTATCAGATCTATAGGTGGAAGTATTTATCGGTAAAAAACGAGGTGGTTTATAAACTATATGAGGCATATATCAATTACTATTTTTCATTTGCTTATGAATCGCTTTATAAAGAAAATATTGATTTGATGAAGGCGTTTTTAAAGATTATTGAAGCTAAAAATTCATCTAATTACGGAAAACAAAGCGATATTTTAAAAGCCCAGATTGAGTTATTAAGGATTAAAAATATCGCCGAACTTATAAATCAGGAAAAAGAGATTTATAAATCCAAAATAAATTCTATTTTAAACAGAGATATAAATTCAGATTTAGGAATACCTCTTGAATTGGAGTTTAAAGAAGAGGAATTTTCTTACAAAGATTTAAAAAATAAAATTGAGAAAAATAATCCGGACTTAAATTCTTTTCTTTTTAATATTTTAATTTCCGAAAAAAATATTAATCTTTCCAAACAGGAAAATATTCCAGATATTATTCTTTCTTATAGGAAAAGAAATTCAAATAATTCATCTATGGATAATACCTATGACTTTTCCATTGGTTTTAGTTTGCCTCTATGGTTTAAAAAACAGAAAGACAATATAAATGCCTCTAAAATAGAAAAAGAAATGTTTGTGGCAAGATATAACGCAGAGAAAAGCGAGGTTTTTTTAAAACTTAAAGAGATATTGACTGAGATTCAAACATATAAAAAATTTATAGATTTATATAAAACCGCTATTTATTATTGCCCTATGCATCCGGATTATACCTCAAATAAACCGGGTAGTTGTCTTATATGCGGTATGGATTTAGTGTTAAAAGAAAAAAATGAAAAATTGGATACTGAAAATAAAAGTAGCAAAAGAAAAATAAAGTTTTATAGAAATCCTATGAATCCAGATATCACTTCTTCAGTTCCGGCAAAAGACGAGATGGGTATGGATTATATTCCTGTTTATGAGAATGATGAGATAAATAATATTAAACTCTCAGGCGAAAAAAAACAGATGATAGGAATAAAAACATTTAAAGCGGTTTATAGGAATTTAGAATATAAAATAAAAGCACCGGCATATATCGGCTATGACCCTGATTTGTATAATGCTCTTTATGAATATAAAGAAGCGTTGAAAATAGAAGAAAATTTTAAGTCATCTAAAAGCGAGAACATTAAGGATATATATCCGGTTCTATGATTGAGTCAGCTCGCTTAAAACTTAAAATTTTAGGGCTTAATGAAGAAGAAATAAAAAAAATATCAGAAAGCGATTTTTCCAATCTTATAATAAATCAAAATTCTGATTATATCTGGGCTTATATTGATGTTCATGAAAATGATGTCCCATTTATTAAGATAGGTGATAATGTTGAGCTTACAAATAAAATTTATGGGGATAGGGTTTTTAAAGGAGTTATAAAGGCGATTGACTCTATTATTAAACCTCAGACAAGAACGCTCAGAGTAAGGACTATTGTTGAAAATAAGGATAAATTGCTTAAATCTCAAAATTATCTGGAAGCAAAAATAAAAGTCAAACTTGGAAATAAACTTGTAATTCCAGTGGATTGTATTTTAGATTCAGGAGATAAAAAGATTGTCTATGTGGAGAAGGAAAATGGGATTTTTGAAAAAAGAGTTATAAAAACGGGTGTGTCAGATGGAGAATTTATTGAAGTAAAACATGGATTAAAATCCGGAGAGTTAGTGGTGAGAGAAGGAAATTTTATGCTTGATTCAGAGGCAAAACTTAAAGGAATATAATGACAAAAAAAATTATAAAATTTTCAGCTGAAAATAAATATCTTGTCCTTGTGATATTTTCTTTCCTTATTTTTATTGCCTACTATTGTATTAAAAATATAAAACTTGACGCTATACCAGATCTTTCAGATACTCAGGTTATAGTATATTCTAAATGGGATCGCTTCCCTGATATTATAGAAGATCAGGTCACATATCCTATAATTACATCTCTTTTGGGAGCGCCGAAGGTAAAAGCGATAAGAGGATATTCTGATTTCGGTTTTTCTTATGTCTATGTGATTTTTGAGGATGGAACCGATATCTACTGGGCGCGTTCAAGGGTTGTGGAATATTTGAGCAAGATACTTCCAAAATTGCCAGAGGGGGTTCAAACAGGACTTGGTCCTGATGCCACAGGTGTTGGCTGGGTTTATCAATATGCTCTAATTGATAAAACAGGAAAACATAGTTTAACAGAACTTAGAAGCTATCAGGATTGGTTTTTGAAATACCAATTGCAGCAGGTCCCTGGCGTAAGCGAAGTTGCAAGCATAGGCGGATTTGTAAAGCAGTACTAGATAAATATAGATCCACATTTACTTGTTTCTTATAAAATTCCGCTTTCAAAAGTTATTGAAGCGGTTAAAAACTCAAATTATGAAACGGGCGCAAGATTAGTTGAGATCTCTGGTGTAGAGTATATGGTTAGATTAAAGGGTTATATAAAATCAATAAAGGATATAGAAAATACTGTTGTCTCAACTAGCGAAAATGGAGTGCCGATAATGATTAAAAATGTAGCGAATGTCTCAATAGGCCCTGAGATAAGAAGGGGGATTTCAGATTTAGACGGGGAGGGGGATGCGGTTGGCGGAATTATAGTAATGAGACATAAAGAAAATGCTCTTAATGTAATAAAAAGAGTCAAGCAAAAAATAAAGGATTTAAAACCATATCTTTCTGATGGCGTTGAAATTGTTACAACTTATGACAGGTCGGATTTAATTTTAAGAGCTATAGATACATTAAAGAGGCAGTTAAAAGAGGAGTTGATAATAGTAAGTCTTGTAATACTTTTGTTTTTATGGCATATACCATCTGCGATTGTCCCAATTCTTACCATACCTGTATCAGTACTACTCACATTTATTTTGATGTATATATTTGATATTAATTCAAATATAATGTCTGTCTCTGGAATTGCCATATCCATAGGAGTTTTGGTAGACGGGACTATAGTTGAGGTTGAAAATGCCTATAAAAAACTTGAAAGATGGAAAGAGGAAGGATCTAAAGGGGATTTTCATAAAGTAAGATTGGAAGCTTTAATGGAGGTTGGACCTTCAGTATTCTTCTCGCTTTTAGTTATAGCGGTGGCTTTTTTGCCTATATTTACTCTGGTTGATCAGGAAGGGCGGCTATTTAGGCCGCTTGCCTGGACAAAGACATTTACTATGTTTATAGCATCTCTTTTGGCTCTTACATTTGACCCCGCTGTTAGAATGATATTTACAAGAATGGATTATTTCAATTTTAAACCAAAATTTATTTCAAGTATTTTAAATACCATAACAGTTGGCAAGTATTATCCAGAGGAAAAGCATCCTGTAAGCAAAATACTTTTTAGATTTTATGAGCCAGTTTGCAGATGGGTTCTTGAAAAGCCAAAGGCAATAATTTTAATTGCGATTTTATTGATACTCTCAACTATGTTATAATATTTCTATTGCCGTTTGGGTTGGCATGATTGCTTTGATGGGGCTTGACGCTGAGACCGGAGTTTTTATGCTTTTATATTTAGACCTCGCTTATAATGAGTTTAAGAAAAACGGGAAATTGAAAAATCTTTCTGACTTAAAAGAAGCCATAATATATGGCACTGTCAAAAGAGTTAGGCCAAAGATGATGACTGTAATGGCTGCTTTTATGGGACTTCTTCCAATAATGTGCTCTCTTGGAACTGGCTCTGATTTAATGAAGAGAATTGCAGCTCCTATGATAGGCGGACTTTTTACAAGTTTTGCATTAGAACTGCTTGTCTATCCAGCCGTATATTATTTATGGAAGAGAAAGGATTTTGAAAATATATAGTTTATGGAGGTTATTATGGATTGTTGTAGCAAAGAGAAAAAAGAAACATTATGCGAACTTGCTAAAAATAAAAATATTGAAGAATTAAAAAAACTTGCCAAAAATGCTAAGTACATTTGCCCTGGCTGTTATAGAGTTGCAAATGACCCTAAAAGGATTTGTTGTAAGCCAGAGAAATTAGATGATTAAAATTATAAAAAAAGAGATTAAAATAGTTGGGATGCACTGCGTAAATTGCGCAATGACAGTTGAAAAAGCACTTTTAAGTTTAAAAGGAATAAAAAGCGCGAATGTTAATTATTCAAATTCAAAAGGATATATTGAGTATAATCCTGATATTATTGACTTAAAAGAGATTTATAAAATAATTGAAAATTCTGGTTATAAAGTCGTCGAGGATAATTATGAAATAGAAGAAAATAAAGAATATTTGAGATTGAAAAAAAGATTTTTTCTTTCCCTGATTTTTTCTATACCTCTTGGCTATATCTCAATGGGCGAGCATTTAAACTGGTATATTCCTGATTTTATTTTAAAATACAATCCTATTGTTCAGTTTATAATTACAAGTGTTATCATTTTTATAGGAAGGGATTTTTTTATAAATGGAATAAAATCAGTAATAAGTTATAAAACAGCGACTATGGATACTCTTATAACTCTTGGAGTTGGCTCGGCTTATATTTATAGTTTATATCAGACATTTCTTTGGTTTAAGAATGACTTTATGGTTCATCTTTATTATGAAACTGCTGCTTTTCTGATAACCTTTATTTCGCTTGGTAAATTCCTTGAAAATAAGGCAAAAAAGAAAACGACAAACGCTATAAGAAAATTAATGGAATTAAAACCAAAAGAAGCTACTCTAATAAAAGATGGAAAAGAAATTATAACGAAGATTGATGAGATAAATGTTGAGGATATTATTTTGATAAGACCTGGCGATAAGATACCTGTTGATGGAATTATAATTGATGGATTTTCGTCTATTGATGAGTCAATGATTAGCGGTGAAAGTATGCCAGTATTTAAAAAGTCAGGGGATACTGTCTTTGCAGGAAGTATAAATTTAGATGGGAGTTTTAAATTTATGGCGACAAAAGTGGGTAAGGATACTTTTTTATCAAATATAATAAAGACCGTTGAGGATGCTGCAAATTCAAAAGCGCCAATACAGCAGTTTGCCGATAAAGTGGCAATGTATTTTGTCCCATCGGTTTTAGGAATATCTATAATAACATTTTTTGTCTGGATTTTATTAAAAAATGATTTTTCATTTGCGATTTCTAATGCGATCTCTGTTCTTATTATTGCCTGTCCCTGCGCTTTAGGGCTTGCCACTCCAACAGCGGTTATGGTGGCAGGCGGAATTGCCGCAAAAAACGGAGTTTTAATAAAAAATGCTATTGCTCTTGAGTTATTAAATAAAATAGATTTTGTTGTTTTTGATAAAACCGGAACTCTTACGGAGGGAAATCCAAAAGTTTGTGATATAAAAACTTATGGTATATCGGAAGATGATTTTTTGGCTTATATAACATCAATTGAGAAAAATTCAAATCATCCGCTTTCAAAAGCAATTTTATCTGAATTTCAAAAAAGAAATATAAATTTTAAAGATGCAAGCAATTTTAAATCATACAGCGGACTTGGAGTTAAAGGTTTTGTTGAAGGCAAAAAAATTATAGCAGGAAGCAAAAGATTTATTTTAGAAAATGGATTTGATTTGAAAGATTTTGAAAAAGATATAAATAAATTAGAAGGAGAAGGAAAAAGCATTATTATTGGAGCAATTGAAAATAATAGCTTTGGGATTATTTCTTTTATTGATGATATAAAAGATGGGGCAAAAGAACTTATTGATTATCTTAAAAAAAGAGGAAAGAAAGTTTTAATGATTAGCGGAGATAACATAAAAACTGCTAAGTTTATATCTGACAAACTTCAAATTGATTATATAGCTGAAGTTTTGCCTGATGAAAAAGCAAAAAAAATAAAAGAAATAAAAGAAAAAGGTTATAAAGTTTTAATGATTGGAGATGGGATAAATGACGCTCCATCTTTAATTGAAGCCGATACTTCAATTTCTTTTTCAAAGGCAAGCGATATAGCAATTGAAAGCGGGGATATAATAATTATTAAAAATGACATAAAAACAATTATAAAAGCATTTGAAATAGCGAAAAATTCTTTTAATAAAATAAAGCAAAATCTTTTTTGGGCTTTTATATATAACATAATAGGAATTCCTGTCGCCGCCGGCGTCTTATATCCAATAAATGGTTTTCTATTAAATCCTGTTTTTGCTTCAATGGCTATGGCTTTAAGTTCTGTCTCAGTTGTTACAAATTCCATTTTAATGAAAAAAAGATTTTAGATATTGAAATGTCAAGTGCCTTTTTTTACATTTTCAATAGGACTTTTTGCCTTGAAAAATTAGTTTTTCTATTTTAAAATTTTGTATGTATTGGTAAAAAAGGAGGTGTTATGTTAAAATTAGTAAGTAGTCTTGTGTTAATCATTGGGTTTTCAATAAATACTTTTTCATTTGATTTTGAAAACCCAAGTGATATAAATAGCATTATAAAACAAACTGAGATAAAACTTAATAATATAGTGCCAAGTAGGATTCCAAATTATCAAATAAGAGAAGATTATTATAAAATAGTTGGAGGAATATCAGCTAATGAAGGGGAATTCCCTTTTATAGTATCACTTCAGGCAAAGAGCTGGTGGAATCCACAATCATACAGTCATTTTTGTGGTGGGTCTCTTATTAAAGAAGATTGGGTTCTTACAGCAGCACACTGCGTTGATGGTGGATATTTGAATGATGGGAGGATAGTTGCAGGCCTTTATAAATTAAAAGAGGATGGAAATGCTGAAAAGTTTACTCCTGTTAAGATAATTAAACATCCAAATTGGAACTCAAAGACAATGGATTATGATTTCGCTCTTGTTAAACTTGATAGAAAATCTTCTTATTCTCCTATAAAACTTAACAACATCTCTTATATTACTGAAAAAGATGGTGTTATTTATACTGTTGCAGGATGGGGTACTACATCTGAGGGCGGAAGCGTTTCAAATACATTATTAAAAGTAGATGTTCCTTTTGTTTCAAAAGATGCTTGCCAAAAAGCTTATTCAGAAAATAAGATAACTATAACTGATAGTATGCTATGTGCTGGATATCCTGAGGGTGGAAAGGATTCCTGCCAGGGTGATAGTGGTGGACCACTTATATATAAAACAAAATCATCAGATAATTATTATCTTGTTGGAGTTGTAAGTTGGGGAATTGGATGTGCAAGACCATATAAGTATGGTGTTTATTCAAGGGTAAGTTATGTTCTTAAATGGATAGAAGAAACGATTAAAGAAAATCAATAAGCAATAAAAAAGATTAAAATTGAAAGCCGTCGTTTCTAAACAAAGAAATGACGGCTTCTTTATTTGCATCTAGTTTTTAGCAAATATGTTTAGTATTATTTAATTTTTATAACCGCAGTTTTTGCATTTGTTTTTTCTTTTGTAAAAGAAGTAAAAAGCAAGAATTATGATGATAAATAAAATTATATGATGATATGAGGATAAGTATTTAAGATAAAGTATAACTCCACTTGTACCAATAAAAACAAAAGGAACAGGACATATAGTACAGGTTGGGAAAAGTATAAGAAATAAAGCACCAACTGGAAAAATTAGAAAAAGAAGTGTTAAGAAAAGAAGCAAATATAAATAAATATTTTTTGTTTTTGTGTTGTTAGAATTGCAGGTTAATGGTCGTAGGCTGTGGAGTTCCTGTTAAAATTGCCGTTGGAACCGCCACTGCTATGATTTCTGCGACAGCTCTGACTGGCTTTATCGGAAACGCTTTACATGGCGGATTTGACTCGTCGCTTGGCATCCCTTGCGGTATAGTCGCGATTATCGGCGGTTTAATAGGAAGCAAAATCGCTCTTAAAACAAAACCAAAAAGTTTAAAAACGATTTCAGGAATTCTCACTATAGTTGCATCTATTGTTATGTTTTTAAATTCTATGAAAGGGAAATAAGAAAAAAATGAAATTTTCATTTGTGATATTTTTTAATTTATTAGTTTTAAATGGAGTTTTATTTTCTCTGGATAAATCTAAAATAGAGTTTGATGCAAATATAAGAGAGCGTTTTGAATTATGGGACGGAATGAATGCTAAAAATTATGGTGATGATAGTTCAAAAGCAATCGGTTCGCTTGACGATAAGATATTATATCAGCGATTAATAGCCGGCTTTATTTTTCATCCAGATAAATCCGTTAATCTTTCTGCTCATTTGCAGGATTCTCGCGCTTTTGGCTGGTCTTTACGCGATTCTAAAGAGCCCGATGCTTTTAAGATAAGGGCTAAAAATACCGAAAGACCTTATTATATAATGAATCCCGGCGAAGAATTTTTTGAAATTTATGATTTATATATAGAATACAAGTTTATAAAAAATCTATCCTTTAAAATGGGAAGACAGAAAATAGCTTATGGCGATGATAGAATTTTTGGACCTGGAGAGTGGGTAAATACTGGTCGCTGGACCTGGGATTCTTTAAAAGTTTCATATAAAGATAATTCCAACTTTATAGATGTTTTTGTCGGCGGAACTAAAATTTACGAGCCCAAAAAAATTTCTATACCATTTAAGGATACAGAGTTCTGGGACGGAGGTTTATATTCTCATTATGAACTTGAAAAGATTGGCAGTATAGAGCCATTTTATGCTATTAAAAAAGAAGGTTCGGCAGATTATGCAAATATTTTTAATTTTACAAGGCAATGGCTTGGTTCGCGTTTATTTAGTAATGACTTAAATAATTTCGTTTACGATTTTACCTTTGCAAAAGAGCTCGGAGATGAAAGCGGAAAGTCAATTGATGCTTATGGAATGGCGGCAAAATTAGGATATCAATTCAATAATTTTAAAACTAAACCATTACTTGCTTTAAGAGAAATTTATGCTTCTGGCGGTAAAAAACTGATAGCAAGATAAAAACATTTGATCCGATTTATGGCTCTAAAGATAAATATTATGGATGGATGAATATTACATCCTGGTCTAATTTAGATGACAGGGAAATACTTGCAACTTTTTTCCCATTAAAATATATTAAAATTGCTATGAATTATCACTGGTTTTACATTCCTGAACCTCAAGATTTGGTTCTTCTTGGAACTATGAAATTAAAGGAAGGCAAAGACCATTTAGGAAATGAATTTGATATTTTTACCACCTATCAAGTTTCAAAAAAAATGCAGTTAATAGGAGCTTTTGGTTATTTTGCGCCTGGAGATCTTCAACCTATAAACAATAATAATCCAAAAAATGCAAGATGGTTTGCCCTGCAGTTTCTTTATTATTTGTAATATTACTTCGAATTTAATTCAGAATTCATTAGTAAAATCTTTTGTTATAATATATTTATATAAAAAAATTTATTTCTTTTTTAACACTCTTTTTATTAGGATTTCTTCCTTACCTTAAAGCGGAAAATAATTATTCTTTAAACCAATACCAGAATCAAACGCTGTTTATTGACCAGTCATCATCGGTTCCATTTGTATGCGAAGTAGTTTCTCTTAGCCCGACGCAGCTTGCGGTGGGGATGAAAGAAGTGGAACTAAAAGAAAAGAAAATATCTAAAATGAGTTCATCTAAACTTGAAAAATATTTGTATGAAAATCCTGAATCTTTAGTTAAAGGTTTTGCCAAAAAACTCTATATAATAGACCATCATCATTTAGCCAGAGCGCTTTATGAGCTTGGGATAAAAAATACTTATTGCGTATTAATGGCTGACTTAAGCAATATGTCAGAGTCCTCTTTTTGGGAAGAAATGGAAAACAGAAAATGGGTTTATATGTATGATGAATATGGGAATGGCCCTATGCCATATTCTCAACTTCCTAAAAATGTTTCTGGACTCAAAGATGACCCTTACAGAAGTTTGGCGGGCGCTGTTAGAGAAGAAGGGGGATATGAAAAATCTGAAGAGCCTTTTGCCGAATTTAAATGGGCGGATTTTTTTAGAAAGTATTTCTCTTGAGAAGAGCTTGAAAAAAATTATGAAGAATGCGTAAAAAAAGCGGTTAAACTCACTCACTCAAAGAAGCTTCCAATTTGCCCGGCTGGATTCTATAATTTTATAACTTGTTGTATAAACTTAATTGATTTTAAGTTTTTGTAAGCATGGGATTAAAAAATAAGGTAAAATCTAAATTATATTATTAGGCAAGATAAACGGAGGTGCTAAAATGGAGTTAGAGTATCAAAACACGGATGAATTGATCAGAAAATTAAAACTTAAAGACAAGATTGAAGCAACAAAAAAATTGACATATCTTTGTGCAAATGCAAAATTTAAAATAGAATCAAGTGAGTTTGAACGACAATTTACTGATGGGAGTAACGATGGTGGTATTGATTTCTATCATAAGGAAGATAATCTTTTCTTTATTTTTCAAACAAAATTCTCTGGAAGTCCTAAAAAAGTAAGCACATCCGAAATATTTGATGAAATCAGAAAAATCAAAAATACTTTAACTATTAATAACCCAAATAAAAAAGCTGAAGATTTTGTAAATACACTAAACGACAAACTGGAAATAAAGATGCAATTCTTGAAATTTTATTCCTAACCACTAACATTGTAGAACATTCTGTAAGGGATGAAATCCAAAATGATTTAGAATTGTGGAGAAAAGAAAATGGATGGGTATTAAATATAGATTTTGTGACTATTGATAAGTATGACTTGGAAAGGCTGATCTACGATATAAATGTTGATGCTATCCCTTATACTGGTAGGCAAGAATTAAAATTGGAACAAGGGCAATGGATAGAAACTATGTGGGAAGAAACAGGTATATATTCTGTTACTTGTATAGTAAATGTAAATGATATATTAAGGTGGTTCAAGGATTTTGATGAAATCGATAAGTTCCTTCAAAAAAATGTAAGGGAGTTTTTAGGTGAATCCAAGATAAATAAGGCAATCGGAAAATCTTATTTGGAAGCTCCTGCTTTGTTTTGGTATAAACATAATGGCATAATAATGCTTGCAGACAATCTTTTAGTTAATAAAATGAAACCTTCTTTAACTTTAATAAATCCACAAGTTATAAACGATGGTCAAACACTAAAGGATCTATTCTCTATATATGATAAAAACAATAGGAGTGATAATTCTGCAAAGGTCTTACTAAGATCTTATAGGTTGCCTTACGAGGATACTAAAACCTATAAAAGAAGTATTGATATAATATCTGCTTTGAATTCACAAAACAAAATAAATCCATCAGATCTAAGATCAACAGATCCAAGACAAGTTAGGTTAGAAAGGATATTTAAAGAAATAGGTTATAAATATCTACGAAAAAGGGCGAAAGATGCAAAAAGTAGTCGTTATTCTATTATGATGAGAAATCTTGCATTGAGATACTATGTTTGTAAGAAAAATGCTCCTCACGAAGGTGTAAAAGGAAATGTAGAAGAACTGTTTAAGGAAAATGCTAAGTATGAAGAAATTTTTGATGAAAGTGCAATTAATAAGGAGCTTTCAGGAAATCATATAGTAATTAACTATGTCACTTGCTGGAGCATAGATCAAATTCTTCAAAAAATTGACTTGCCCAGTAGAGACGCAGAATATTTCCAATATACTAAATGGTTTGTTTTAGTTGATTGCTATAGTAAGTTAATGGAATGGAAACAAAAAAAGTTTAATTTGGGATGGCAAATGTGGATTAATTTTATAGAATCCAACCAATTTAAAAAGGCAATTTTTGATTATAGTTATTCTGCCTTTAGAATAGGTAGAGAAATTATACCTATGCGAGAAGAACCGCGTTCATTCTTTAAAACAAAAAATGCTGTTGATAAATTTATTTCTAAGGTAAGTGTACGTAATTTTGAATCAATAATGACCAAGGCATTAGGTAAGTTCCAGAAGGAAAATGGATAACAAATCAATTAATTCAAATTAAGTGATCCCTGTGTTATTACACTTACCACGTTTGTGTTCTTTTGCAGTTCCTTCTAACAGCAGATAAAATGATTTGCTGTATCTTACACAAATTATCTAACTTCTGTAATTTGACAAGCATTTAACTATTTAGTAAAATAGTTTTATGAAAAGTTTATTCTCGTTTTTCTTATCGACTCTTTTAAAAAGGAAGATATATGTATAAAAATATCACAAAGGAACAAGAGAATTGTTCCAAAATCTTTAAAGCATTAGGACATCCTGTAAGATTTTATTTGGTTGAGAAAATATTAAAGAATAAAATATGCGTATGCGCTCTTGCAAATGAATTAGATATGAGTGTTCCTTCTATTTCAAAACATTTTTCGGTTTTAAAAAATGCTGGTATTGTTGAAGAGGAAAGAGAAGGAAATAACATTTATTACAGAATCAAATCCAATTGTATAACTGATTTATTGAGTTCAATTAGTAAAGTAAACAATTGCATTAATAAGTAAGGTTCTTTAAAAATAATTTTTAAAATTATTAGCGTTTTAATAATTAACTATTTAACTAAATAGTTAAAAATCTTTAAGGTTCCCTGAGGAAGTCTATTTGAGTAGGCGAAGAGAATTTATAGAAGAATGGGAAAAAATCCCCCTATACCCACCTTTTCAAAAGGGGGAATAAAAGTGGATTTATTGTAGTGGCAAAGATTGCTTTCCATAGTCATTGCGAATTAACATCTTGCAGTGACTTCTGAAGCAATCTCTTCCAATTCAGAGCAAGCTCTGGAACTACAATTTAGATGAGATAGAAGATCGGAATTAATGGAAGAAATAGATGATATATAGGGGATGGGGACTGTATGTAATACTTGATTAAGCCAATCCTCTAATCATCTGATCCTATAGTCATCTAAATTGTTTCGTTATGTTTTTTTTTAATGACTATTGTTTATATAAACCTACAATGGTCTTGTGTTTAATAAAATGATTTTAAATTTCGGATAAAGATTAATCTGTTAACTGTTCAATTTTTTTATTTTAATTAAGTTTATCTTTTATTTTTCCGCTTTTTAATAAAAATTTACATAAAAAAACCGATCGTTCATATTTTGTAAATTTTTTAAAGATACTATTTAGATGAAAAAGAGTTTTTAGAGATATTATTTT
>Ga0080004_1150707_pt1 | contig 46451 bp, 51 predicted proteins | sample WasSprMetagenome_FD_69207 | JGI IMG/M metagenome (GOLD analysis project Ga0080004, IMG submission 69207) | Sulfidic aquatic microbial communities from Washburn Spring, Yellowstone National Park, USA - WS (SPADES assembly) (version 2) | ecosystem: Environmental > Aquatic > Thermal springs > Hot...
TAAAGAAGGCAAAATCTCTCGGTTTGAAAGGTTGGGTTAAAAACACAAAAGATGGAAGGGTTGAAGCAGTTTTTGAAGGGGAAAAAGAAAAAATTGAAAAAATTTTAGAGTGGATGAGAAAGGGTCCTCCTTTTGCAAGAGTTGATGGTTTAGAAATTGAATGGGAAGATTTCAAAGGCGAATTTGAGAATTTTGAAATTAGGTATGATTGAGGTTTTATCTTTAGGCGGATCTTTAGTTTGCCCTGAAGAAATTGATGTTTTATTCTTGAAAAAATTTAGAAATTTTATTTTAAACTGGGTTAAAAAAGGAAAAAGATTTGTAATTTTTGTTGGAGGAGGAAAAACTGCAAGGAAATATCAAAAGGCAGGAAAAGAGTTTAAAGTAAAAAACGAAGAATTAGATTGGATTGGGATTTCAGCTACTCTTTTAAACGCTCAATTGGTAAAATCAACTTTTGGAAATCTTGCTTTTGAAAAAGTGCTCACTGATCCCAGAGAGAAAATCAAAACCGGAAAGAAAATAATTGTTTTTGGAGGATGGAAACCGGGAAGGTCAACAGATTATGACTCAGTTTTGGCGGCAAAAAATTTTGAGGCAAAAAGGGTAATAAACCTTTCTGATATTGATTTTATTTACGATAAGAATCCTAAAAAATTTAAAGATGCAAAACCCTTAGAAAAAATCTCTTTTGATGAACTTTTTAAAATCATTGGAAAAAAATGGACCCCTGGTGCAAACGTTCCCTTCGATCCTGAAGCGGCAAAATTAGCGCAAAAAGAAAAAATTAAAGTTATATTTTTAAACGGAAAAAATTTTAAGAATTTAGAAAAGGTCTTTTTGGGCAAAAAATTTAAAGGAACGATCATTGAGTAATGGAAGTTTTTGAAGCGATTTTAAAAAGGAGAAGCGTTAGGAATTTTGAAAAAAGGGAAATTCCAAAAGAGAAAATTGAAAAACTGAAAACCGCTTTAATCTGGGCACCTTCTGCTGGGAATTTGCAAGCAAGAAAGTTTTATTTTGTTTTTAATTCGGATTTAAAGAAGAAATTATCAATTGCCGCTTTAAATCAAGATTTTGTAGCCCAAGCTCCTTTAATTGTCGTTGGTTGTTGCGATTTAGAAAAGATTTCTTGGTATGGAGAAAGAGGAAAGAATCTTTACACAATTTGCGATGTTTCTGCTGCGATCGAAAACTTAATGCTCGTTGCAACTTCAGAAGGACTTGGAACCTGTTGGGTCGGAGCTTTCGATGAAAGCGAAGTTTCAAAAATTTTGAATTTACCAAAGAATGAAAGACCGATTGTGATAGTTCCGGTTGGTTTTCCAAAAGAAATTCCTAATCCACCAGAAAGAGAACCAGATGAGAATTTAATAAAGGAAATAAAATGAATGATCTTTTCATTGGAATCGATCTTGGAATTGAAAGAAAGAAAACTTCTGCAATTTGTATTTTGGAAGAAAAAGAAGGAAAAATTTCTCCTTTAAGAGATTGGTGCAAAAACTGCAAAGATATTTTGGGGAAAGAAGTTTTTAAAAAATTAAAACCTTATTTAAAAGATACTAAAGCAATCGCAATTGATTCACCTCTAACAAAAGGTAAAGGAAAAGGAAAAATGCGACTCTTTGAAAAATTTTTCTCAAGAAAAATTTTTAGAGAAGAAAAAATAAACCCAGTTCCTCCGGCTCTAATTCCAAAAGTTTGCGATCTTTCATTAAAGCTGAAAAGAAACTTAGAAAAAGAAGGCTTTGTTTTGGATATAAATTTAATCGAGACTTCATCCCGACTCGTCAACTCACTTTTAAATCATTCCAATATTCTTAAGAACATTGGAACATTTTGCAAAACGAAAAATCAAAAATCTGCATTTTTGGCTGCCTTAGTTGCTTATTTTCACCCAAAGTTTCAAACCAGGTACGTAGGCTATAAAGATGGTTTTTTGTTTTTGCCAAAGATTTCCCTTTGGAAAAAGGAATGGAGGGAAAAATTTTATCTTGCCTGGAAAGAAAGGCCAAGGTTAAAATATCGTTATTTAATCACAAACGTTTTTGAAAAATGAGAATGCCAGAAAAAATAATCAAAATTTTAAAAGAAGGAGGAATTGGGATTTTGCCAACTGATACTATTTATGGGTTAGTGGGTTCTGCGTTAAAAAAAGAAACGGTTAAGAGAATTTATAAAGTAAGGAAAAGGGAGAGAACAAAACCATTTATTGTTTTGATTTCTGATGTTGAGGATTTAAAAATTTTCGGAATAAAATTGAAACCTTTTCAAAAAGAATTGATCAAAAAATTTTGGCCAGGCCCTTATAGTTTAATCTTTGATTGCAAAAGTAAAAAATTTGAATATTTACATAGAGGGAAAAAAAGTTTAGCTTTTAGAGTTCCAAGATCAACGTGGTTAAGAAAACTTTTAAAAGAAGTAGGACCTTTAGTTGCCCCTAGTGCAAATTTGGCCAAAAAACCTTTTGCTACCACTATTAAAGAGGCTAAAAATCACTTTGGGAATAAAGTTGATTTTTATTTGAATGGAGGAGAACTCAAAAATAATCCTTCCCGTTTAATTGACATAAGAAAAAAACAATTCAAGATTTTAAGATAAAATCAAAAGCATTCCTATGGAAACATTCAAAAATTGACTCAAGGTTTCAACCTAAAAATTTCTGAAAAACGTGGCAAAAAAATTAAAATTCCGACAATAACAGCTCCAAGACACATTATCAAAACCGCTCCAGCAGATATATCCTTGATTGCTTTTATTTTTGGGTGATAAGAAAGACGGAGAAAATCTAATGTTTTTTCTATTTGGGTATTGATCAGTTCTACGCCATTGTAAAGGAAATGGTTAAAATGAGGATTGCTTTTTCTAAAAAAGAAACCTTGAATATAAACATTAAAGCAATTACTAATAATGCAACAAAACAAAAAATTTTAAAATTCCACTCTTTAAAAGCTAATTTCAACCCAGAAATTGCAAAATAAAAACTTTTGAAGAAATTTTTATTATTCGAATTTTTTAAAGCTTCCATATTTTTTGATATTTTATCAAAAGGAAGAAAAATAAAAAAATTAAAGTAAATTCAAAAATTTATTGAGTTCCTCAGCTACATAGAAGACAAAATTTATTCAATGAATGGACAATATTTTCTGTCTCCAGGTACCCGACGAGTTCTGAAATAACTTGACATATTTTTTTGTTTTTCTTAAAATGAAACTTTCATGAGAATTCCAGAGATTTCCCTTTTCCCAGAAAAAATTTTTGAAATTTCAGGTTTTTCAATTACCAGTACTTTTTTGTTGAGCCTGGTGATAGGATTTTTTTTGTTTTTAATTTTTTATTTTGGCTTAAAAAGGAAAATCATTCCAACTTATTTTCAAGCTTTTTTAGAGTTGATTTTGGAAGCTTTACTCAATTACATAGATGGAGTAACCGGAAGCAGAAAAAAAACTTTGGAAATTTTTCCTCTTGCCTCTCTTCTTTTTCTTTTCATTTTTTTTGCCAACATTTTAGAAATTTTCCCTGGGGTTGGAGTTTTTCATTTTGTTCGTTCTCCAAGTTCTGATTTGAATTTCACTTTTGCTTTAGCAATTATTTCTATGCTTTACATTCATTTTTCTGCAGTGAAAAAATTGGGAATTTTCAAACATTTGAAAAAATTTTTTAATTTCAAAAATCCAATTTTATTTTTTGTTGGAATTTTAGAAGGAATTAGCGAAATAACAAGAACCTTTTCTTTGGCTGTCCGACTTTTCGGAAATTTGTTTGCGGGAGAAATTTTACTAATAATCGTTTCTTACATTTTTTCTTTTCTTTTACCCCTTCCCTTTTTGGGATTGGAAATTTTTGTTTCCTTTATTCAGGCGTTAATTTTTTCATCTTTGGTAATAATATTTTATGCAGTTCACACAGAAAAATCAGAATAAGAAAAAATTAATTTATGCATTGAGCTTGGGGGCCCAACTGGGTTTTTTAATTGCTTTGCCTTTAATTTTATTTTTGATTTTGGGTCTTTTTTTAGATAAAAAATTCAACTCCTTTCCATTTTTTTTAATTTTAGGTATAATATTTGGAATAACGAATGTTTTCATTGAAACATATTATTTTATTTTTCCATTTCTTGAAAAAAAGGTCAGAAAAAAATAAAAATTTTATGGAAGGATTAATTTTAAAAGAATTAGCAAGCGCAATAGCAATTGGCTTCGGAGCATTAGGTCCTGGAATTGGAATAGGATTGATTGGGGCAAAGGCTGTTGAGGCTTTAGGAAGAAATCCTGACGCTGCTCCAAAAATTCAAACAGGAATGATTTTAGGAATTGCTTTTGCCGAGGCAATTGCGATTTATGCTTTGGTCATTGCTATTTTGATTAAGTTTGTTTAGTATGGGGATTTTAGAAAATTTAGGGATAAATTGGAAGGTTTTGGTTGGTCAGGCAATTAACTTTCTGATTCTTCTCTTTTTGATGAAAAAATTTGTTTTTCCGAGGTTTTTTATTCTTTTGAAAGAAAGAAGAGAAAAAATAGAAGAAGGAATAAGAAGATTTAAAGAAGCAAAGAGAAAAAGTGAAATGGCAGAGATTGAAAGGGAAAAAATTCTAAAAGAAGCAAAAGAAAAAGCGGATTTAATATTGAAAGAAGCAGAAAAAAGAGCTAAATTAAAAGAGGCAAAGATAATAGAAATGGCTGAAAAGGAAAAAGAAAAAATTATCGAAGAGGCAAAAAGAATGGGACAAGATGAAATTGAAAAATTAAAAGAGAATTTTTTAAAAGAAAGCCTCCAGATAAGCTTTCTTTTAGCGGAAAAGATTTTAGTCAAGAAAATAGATGAAAAAGAGGATAAAAAATTGATAATGGAATTTTTAAATCAAATTAAAGGTTATGAAAAACGAAATTGAAAAATTGGCAGATTTAATAGTTAAGATTTCAAAAGAAAGGGAAGATAAAGAGGAAATAGCCAAAGCAATTGTTGAGTTTTTGAGAGAAAAAAGAAAGCTTCATCTTTTACCGAAGCTTTTGGAAGAACTCAAAAAAAGATTAAAAAGAGAAGAAGTTGTATTGATTTTAGCAAGGAAGTTCGATGAAAAAACCTTACAGGAGATAAAAGAGAGAGTTGAAAAAATTTTAAAAAAAAAGGTAAAAATAAAATTTGATGAAAGAATCATCGGAGGATTTTCAATTAAAGATGTCAATTGTTTAATCGATGCTTCAGTCAAAGGTTCTCTCAACAAATTTGAGAAGGTTCTATGGAGATTTATGAAATTTTAAAAAAGGAATTGGAGAAGTTAGAAATCAAACTGGAAAAAGAGGAAATTGGAGAAGTTTTGGAACTTAAGGATGGGGTTGCAAAGATTTCAGGTCTAAAGGAGGTGGAGAACTTTGAAATTGTAAATTTTGAGAGAGCGAAGATGAAAGGAGTTGTTTTGAATTTGGAAAAGGATTCAATTGGCGCAATCGTTTTAGGAGATTTTTCGAAAATAAAAGAAGGAGATATTGTAAAAAGAGAAAAGAAAATATTATCAGTTCCTGTAGGAGAAAAAATGATAGGGAGGATAATTGATCCCTTGGGAAATCCTCTTGATGGGAAAGGAGAAATTGAGACGGAAGAATTTTTTCCGGTTGAAAAAATAGGACCTAGTGTTGTTGATAGAGAACCGGTGAATTTTCCTTTACATACTGGAATTAAAATGATCGATGCTTTAATTCCAATCGGAAGGGGACAAAGAGAACTATTTTTGGGAGATAGAACGACTGATAAATCCTGGTGGGCGTTGACCATTATTCTAAATCAAAAAAGAGAATCAAAAAGACCAATTTGTGTTTATGTTGCAATTGGGAAAAAAGAAGCAGAAATTGCCAGAATTTGTGAGATGCTAAAAAAAGAGGGAGCGTTAGATTATACGATTGTAGTTTCTGCTTCTGCTTCAATGCCAATTTCTTTTTGGTATTTAGCTCCTTATTCTGGATGCGCTCAAGGAGAATATTTTATGGAAAAAGGAAAAGATGTTTTGGTAATTTATGATGATTTAACAAACCACGCGTTCGCCTGGAGACAAATTGCCTTGATTTTAAGGAGACCACCAGGAAGGGAAGCTTATCCTGGTGATGTTTTCTATTTGCATTCAAGGTTGTTAGAAAGGGCGGCAAAATTGAATAAAGAAAGAGGAGGTGGCTCTTTAACTGCAGTTCCTTTAATAGAAACTCAAGAAGGGGATATTGCTACTTTCATTCCAACAAACGTTATTTCAATTTGCGACGGTCAAATTTATTTTAATTACTCTCTTTATTTGAAGGGGCAAAGGCCAGAAATTGACATTGGGCTTTCAGTTTCAAGAGTAGGTTCTGCTGCTCAAACAAAGGCAATGAAAAAAATTGCTTCAAGGTTAAAGATTGAGTTGGCTCAATTTTTGGAATTGGAGAGATTTTTGGAATTTATTGAAGAAGTGGATCCAGAAACAAGAAAAAAATTAGAAAGGGGAAGAAGGATTTTGGAAATTTTAAAGCAAGAAAAATTGAAACCAATGAGTTTTGAAAAAGAAGTTGTTTCCATTTTTGCAGGAGTTGAGGGATTTTTAGATGAAATTCCTATTGAGAAAGTAAGGGAATTTGAAGAGAGGCTTCATCAAGAAATAGAAGAAAAAAATCCAGGAATCTTCAAAAATATTTTAGAAACTGGAGATTTGGATGAGAAAACATCTGAAGAATTGAAAAAGGTTCTAAACCAAATTTTGGAAGAATATGAGAACAAAGGAAGTTAGAAATAAAATTTTTTCAATTAAAAATTTAAACGATATCCTTTACGCTATTCAGTTGATTTCAGTTATAAAAATGAAAAAAGCTCAAAAAATGGTTTTTGATACACAGCCATTCATTAAAGTAGTTTTGGAAATTCTCGACCGGCTGATTAGACAAGAAGAAATAAGAGAGACGATTTTTTTTAAGAAAGAAGAAGGGAAAAATTTGGCAGTTGTTATTTCTTCAGATAGAGGATTTTGTGGCGCCTTCAACAAAAACATTTTGAATTTCTCTTTAAAAGAGATAGAAAAAATTGGAGAAGCAGAAATTTTTGCCATTGGAAAAAAATCGATAACTTTCTTTGAAAGAAAAAATTTTAAAATTTCAGATAGAATTTCTGGGATTGGAGATTTTGGAGAAATTGAAGAGACAAAGCCAATCGCCGATAAATTGATTAATTATTTTGTTGAGGGAAAATACAAAAGAATTTTCATTTTTTATACTCATTTCATTTCTCCTTTTTTACAAAAGCCAATGAAAATTCAAATTCTTCCTCTTGATTTAGAACTGATAGAAAAACTCTTAAAAGAACAAAAAAGAGAACCTTCTTATTTTGTCTTATTGGAACCTTCAACAAGGGAAATATTTGAAAATTTGGTTCCACAATTGATAAGATACTTAGTTCACTATTCAATTTTACAAGCTAACGCTTCTGAACATTCGGCAAGGTTTTTAGCAATGAAAAGGGCAGCAGAAAACACCAAAGAATTAATCAAAGGTTTAACTTTAAAGTATAATAAATTGAGGCAAAGCGAAATTACCAACGAAGTTTGCGAAATATCTTTAGCTAAAGAAGTTATGCAATAACATGGCAAAAATAATTCAAATTTTAGGTCCAGTTGTTGATGTTGAATTTGAGGAAGAAAAAATCCCTTCTTTGTTTAATGCTTTAAGAGTAAAGAAAAACAATTTGATTTTAGAAGTTGAACAACATCTTGGAGAAAAAATAGTGAGATGCTTGGCTATGGGACCAACTGAGGGGTTAAAAAGGGGAGACGAAGTTGAAGATACTGGAAATTTTATTAAAGTACCGGTTGGAAAAGAAACATTGGGGAGGGTTTTGAATGTTTTAGGAGAACCAATTGATAAAAAAGGGAAAATTGAAGCAAATGAGTATTGGCCGATTTTTAGAGATGCCCCAAAATTAAACGAGCAAAAGACAAAAATTGAAATTTTAGAAACTGGAATTAAAGCAATCGACCTTTTAACGCCAATTCCAAAAGGAGGAAAGGCTGGACTTTTTGGGGGGGCAGGAGTGGGAAAAACTGTTTTGATTCAAGAATTGATCAGAAATGTGGCCACTATTCATAAAGGTTATTCTGTTTTCGTTGGAATTGGAGAAAGGTCAAGAGAAGGAAATGATATTTTGCTTGAAATGGAGAAAACTGGAGTTTTAAAGAATTGTTGCTTGGTTTTTGGTCAAATGAATGAACCTCCTGGAGTGAGATATAGAGTAGGATTTGTTGGGTTAACAATCGCAGAATATTTTAGAGATGTCGAGAGGCGAGATGTACTAATATTTTTGGACAACATTTTCAGGTACGTTTTAGCAGGCTCTGAGGTTTCTGCTCTTTTGGGAAGAATTCCTTCTCAAACTGGTTACCAACCAACTCTTTCTAGTGACGTTGCCCAAATAGAAGAGAGAATTACCTCAACCAATTTAGGTTCTATTACTTCATTTCAGGCAGTTTACGTACCTGCTGATGATCTAACAGACCCTGGCGTTTCTTCTATTTTTTCCCATCTTGATGCTTCGATTGTTTTATCGAGAGAAATTGCTAATTTGGGAATTTATCCAGCGATAGATCCTTTAGCAAGTTATTCAAAATTTTTAGACCCAGAAATTGTCGGAAAAGAGCACTATTTTATTGCTAACGAAGTAAAAAGAATTTTAAAAAGATATCAAGAATTAAAAGACATAATTTCGATTTTGGGATTGGAAGAATTATCAGAGGAAGATAAAATCTTAGTTTTTAGAGCAAGAAAGATTCAAAAATTTTTATCGCAACCCTTTCATGTAGCAGAAGTTTTTACAGGAATAAAAGGAAAGTACGTTCCAGTAGAAGAAACTATCAAAGGATTTAAAAAAATCATTTCTGGAGAAATGGATGAAAAAAGAGAAGATGATTTTTATATGAAAGGAGGAATCGATGAAGTTTAAATATGTTGGCAGAGATAATTTCTTTGGATAAAAAAGTTTTTGAAGGAGAGGTTGAATCAGTAGTGGTTCCAGGAAAAGAAGGGCAATTGACGGTTTTGCCAAATCATATTCCTCTAATTTGTCCCTTGAAAAAAGGGAAAATCAGAATAATTAAAGAGAAAAAAGAGACAGAGTTTGAAATAGAAGAAGGAATTTTAAAAATTGATAAAGAAGGAGTAAAAATTTTAATAATTCCTCTCGTTTAAGATAAAAGATTGAAAATTTATTGTTTTAAGATTTGAAATTTTGGTATTTTTTCTGATTATTTCTGGTTTTTTTGCTGTTTTTGATTAACATAAAATATGGTATAATCATAATTGAGGGGATTACTGAATTTATTCAATTATCATTTTCTTCAGTTTTAACTCTCTCTTTGTTTATCTAATTAATGGGCAATATTCTTTATTTCATGCGCTTGAAGAGTTCTTTCTTTGGTCTTGACTTTATTTTTTAATCTTATTAAAATTTAAATGTAATGAAAAAGGTCGTTTTTTATATTAAATTAAATCTTATGGAACAAAAATACGAGGGATTTTGTGTAAAATGTAAAAAGAAAGTAGAAATAAAAGACCCTCAAGAAATAGAGATTAAGGGAAAAGGAGGGACGAAAAGGAGAGCAGTGACTGGAGTTTGTCCAATTTGTGGAACGAAAATTTTCAGGATTTTAGGTAAAAAATAAAACACGTTTTATTGAGAGAATTCTTTTTTAACTAAAGAATCAGCTAATTTATTTTGATTTCTTGAAACTAAAACAAAGGAAACTCTTTTAAAATCTAATTTTTGATTCCAAAGCTCTACAAAAAGAGGTTTTATTTTTTCGTCTAAAATTTTAAATTTTCCATTCATTTGATTGACGAGAAGCTGTGAATCTGACCTAATTTCAACTTCGGTTGCTTTCGCTATTTTTTTTCCAAAAATAGCTTTAAATTTTGAAAGAGCAAAAATGGCTGCTAAATATTCAGCTTCGTTGTTAGTTTTTTCACCTATTTTTTGAGAAAAAGTTTTAACCACTTCTTTTCTTTCATTACATAAAACAACTCCTATTGCTGCAGGGCCTGGATTTCCGATCGCCCCTCCGTCTACATAAAAAATAACTTTTTTCATTTATTTTTATTTTTTATATTAGAAATTAAACAGGCTTTAAAATTTTCCAAATTTTCTTTTAAGAATCTAAAACCTGCAGCTTGGGGATGTCCTCCAAAATAAATCAAAAACTCCTGACATTTTTTCATTAGTTCAACTAAATTAAATTCTTTTGGAGCACGAGCTGAACCTACCCCTTCTTTTTCATTAATTTTATAGACAAAAACTGGTTTTTGGTAGTTTTTAGCTAAATAAGAGGCTATAGAAGAAATCAAAGAATAATCAAAATCTTCGCTTCCAATAAAAATAACTTCTTCTGTTAAATCAGAGTTTTCCTCAATTTTTTTGATTGCTTCTTTCAATTTTTCTCTTCTTTCTTGGTGTTTTTTTATTAATTTTTGAAAAATTTCTTTTGCCTTTTCCTTTGAAGGAGTAGTAAATAATTTAAAAATTTCTTTAACTTCTGATTGAGAGTATCTTACTCCTAAAATTGAAATTACTTTAGAAATTTCATAGGGGATATTAAAAAATTCTTTGATTGCTAAAAAACCTGGTCTCCAAGATTCCTTCATAGATAAAAGTCCTTCATCAGTTAAAATTTTGTTTTCTTTCTCTTGGGGCATCATGTCGGTTAAAGTTGCTAAAGCTACCAATTCTAAAAAATTTTTTCTTAAAGCTTCTCCCATTTTATCCTCAAGTATTTTTTCTAAAAGTTTGAAAACTAATCCTGTGTTCGAAAAATGCTTAAAATAATATTTGTCATCTTTTTGTTTTGGGTTCAAGATTAAATCAGCTTCAGGCAATTTATCTAAAACCTCATGATGATCGATTACAATAACTTCAAAACCCATTTCTTTTGCTTTTTTTATTTCTTCAAAGCTTGAAATTCCAAAATCAAGAGTGATCAATAGAGCAGGAATATATTTTTTAATTTTTTCTAAAGCTTTCAAAGAAAGACCATATCCTTCTTTTTCTCTGTCCGGAAAATAAAAATCAATAATATTTCCACCCAAACTCAAAATTCCCTCTTTTAGCAAAATCAAAGAACAAATTCCGTCAAGATCCGAATCTGCTACTACAACGATATTTTCTTTGTTTTCGATCGCCTTTTTTATCCTTTGAGCTACTTCAGTTAAATTTTTTATTTCTTCATTCATAGTACCCTAAAGCTTCCAACCCTGGAAGTTTTTCTCCTGCTAAAAATTTTAACATTGCGCCCCCACCAGTTGAAGCAAAAGAAAATTTTTCTGTAATCTTTATTCTGTTTGTGAATTCAATCGTTTCTCCTCCACCAATTAAAGAAAAAGCAGAAGATTCCAAAATGGTCATTGCTAATTTTTTTGTTCCTTTTGAATATTTTTCTTCTTCAATTTTTCCAAAAGGACCGTTCCAAAAAATGGTTTTTGCAGATTTTATTTTTTCTTTGAAAATTTCTAAAGTTTTTTCTCCAATGTCTTTGTTTTCGTTTACACTATCTACCGGTGGTAAAATTTTTTCTTTGTTTTTAATTTCAATTTGAGACTTTACTAACTCTTCCCAAATTAAATGATTTACTAAAATCCAATCTCCAATTTCTGAAAATTTTTTTACCAAAGGAGCTTTATCTTTTATTTTTTTCCCACCGATCAAACAAACTAAAGGTTTTTGATATTTTTTTAAAAAATTTTCTAAATTTTCAAGTTCTTTTTCAAGTTGAAAACCTAAAAAGCTTGGTAAAAATTTTGGTAACAAATAAACAGAAGCATGTTTTCTATGACAAACTGAAAAGGCTTCGTTAACAAAAAATTCTCCTAGCTTTGCTAAGTTTTTTGCAAACTCAAGATCGCATCCTTCTTCTCCAGGATAAAATCTAATATTTTCCAAGAGCACAACTTCTCTTTCTTTCATTGAAAAAACTTCTTTTTCAACTTCTTTTCCAATAGCTTCTTTTAGTTTTTTTACTTTTTGATTTAAAAGTTTTTCTAATTTTTTTGCCACAGGTTCCAGAATCAAATTTTCTATTCTTTTTCCTTTTGGATCTCCAAAATGAGAAATTAAAATTACTTTTGCTTTCTTTTCAATTAAAAAATTTATTGTATCCAGAGCCTTCAAAATTCTAAAGTCATCCAAAACTTTCCCGTTCTCAACTGGTACGTTAAAATCGCATCTTATTATCACTCTTTTTCCTTCAAAATTTTCTTGACTAAGTTTTTGAGCCTTCATTTTTGTTTTCTTTTAAAGCTTCTTTTAATACTTCTTTAGGTTGAGAATTATTTTTATCAGATTTTTTAGCTTTTTTCAAGCATGATTTACAATAAACAGGCCTTTTTCCATCCGGTAAAAAAGGAACTTTTATATTTTTTCCACAAAGAGAGCAAACTGCATCGAAAAGCTCTTGAGTTTTTGGGATCTCTAAAAGAGGTTGATTTTCTATCCATTTTTCTATTTTTTGTTCTATTATTTTTCTGTGTGCTGCATATTTTTCTCTCGAAAGTCTGATTATTTTTTCAGCTTCTGTTTTTTCTGGAATTTTTGGAGGCGGAGGAAAAGTAGCAGAAAAAGGTTCTGTAGCAATTCCATCCACCATTAATTTCACAAAAGCGTGATATTTTGGTAATTCTACTAAATCTTTTGCAGAAACTTTTGGGTGAAATTCTTTCTCTAAAAATAATGCATCTTCAGGTCCTACTCTAAAAACGATCATTGTCCCTACGTTTCCAAAAATAGCATCTCTTACTTTAGTTGATTTTCCCAAAGGTGTCATTTCGTCCAATTGTGCCAAATATTGATGTGCCAAAATTAAAGAAAGTCGATATTTTCTCGCTTCTGATAAAATAGTTGCAAAAGCTTCTGTGGCAAAGTTTTGAAACTCATCAATGTACAAAAAGAAATCTTTTCTTTTTTCTTCTGGGGTATCTACTCGAGACATTGCCGCAATTTGAATTGTGGTAACCAATAGAGCCCCCAATAAATTCGAATTTTCCTCTCCAATTTTTCCCTTAGAAAGGTTTGCCAAAAGAATCTTTCCTTCATCCATAATTTTTCTCATGTTTAATTTTGTTTTTACTTGTCCCACAATGTTTCTGATTAAAGGATTTGAAATAAATTGACCAACTTTATTTTGAATTGCAGCTGTAGCTTCAATTTCGTATCTTTGAGTGTATCTTGCAAACTCTTTTGTCCAAAAGGATTTTACTACAGGATCTTTTAATTTTTCTACAATTTTTTTTCTATAATCTGGATCAGCCAACATTCTGTTGATAGCTAAAATGGTAGAATTTGGAACTTCTAACAAAGCTAAAATAGTATTGTGTAAAATGTATTCCATTCTTGCTGACCAAACATCAGGCCAAATTTTCTTGAAAACAGCAAGCAAGCTTGAAGCGACAATGTGACGGTACTCTGGAGAAGAAGGTTTTTCCATAACGTTGAAAGAAATGGGAAAATCAATGTCAGCTGGGTTAAAATAAACAACATCGTTTACTCGCCAAGATGGAATAAGTTTTAATAGAGTTTCTACTGCTTCGCCATGAGGATCCAAAAAACCGATTCCTCTTCCTGCTAAAATATCTTGTAAAGCCATGTTTAACAAAAGAGAACTTTTTCCACATCCTGTTTTTCCCAAAATATAAAGGTGTCTTCTTCTGTCGTCAAGCTTTATTCCAAATTTTCTATATTCTTGTCTAAAAGTGGTATATCCTAAAAAAAGAATGTCTTTTTCTTCGTTCATAAATTTAAATTAAAAAATAAAAGGTGGCGCTGATTTTTTTGATACAACTTTTGGAAGTCCAGGTAAATCTGAAACTAAAGGAAAATGGAAAATTGTTGTTAGTTCTTCAGAACAAAGCACTATTGTTCCTTTTTGCCATTTACCAGGTCCTTTTGGATAAAACCCAAAATCTATCAAATGAACAGGCTTTCCTCTTATTCCACCCAACTGTAAATTTGGAGGCAACCTTATTAAATATTCTCTTAAATTTCTTCTCTTTCTTAAATAAGTTCGTCTATCTATTAACCAATGAAAAATTTTTGTTCTTTTTGGACCAAAAAATACAATTCCGTTTATTTTATGTGTAAAAATGTGAAAATAATCTCTTCCTATTAAAAAGTTTGCTTTATTGTAGGATTCATCTTTTTTGTAGAGATGGACTATTCTTATCCAACACAAAAAACATTTTTTTGAACTTTTCATTTGTAGAGCTTTTAAAACTTCTTTTTCTTCAGGAGTTAACATCGTTTCAGGATAAAATTCTTTTTTTTCTTGGGCTGTAGATGGTTGTGCCCTTGGTCCTCCTAGGATTTCTCTAAAAGTATCTATTAAAAAATCAATTTCTTTAAAAATAGGGTTTTTTTCTATTGTTGGTTTTTTTCCCTTTCCCAAAGCTTCAATTTCTTTTTTTGCTTCTTTAAAGAAAAATCCATCACTCTCCCCAATAGATAAAAAACCAATTTGTAACCAATATTGTTCTCCAGCTTGAAGACTGATTAATTTTTCCAATAATACTGTAATGGGGTCTATTCTTTTTTCTTCAATTACTCTTTTCTCTTCTGTTGGTACTTCCCAAAACATTGAGTAGGTTCTTATCGGATAAATTTCATTATTGAAAAACGTAAACTCTTCAGAGTAAAGATCCCATTTTTCATTGGGAATATTTTTGGGCACTTTTGTAGTATAATCTTCAACTTCAAAAATTTCCATTTCTGGAAATTGAGAATAAAAAGTACTTTTTACACGCTCTAGCGCAGATTTTTCACACCAAAAATAATAATGCACTTTACCTCCAAAGCTTACTATTTCAATCGAAGCTCTACCTCTTATCAAGTCTATTGATGGAATTCCTTCAGTCCATCTTTCTTTCCAGTTCGGTCTCATATAAAATAATCCCCACAAAAGTTCATAAACAGATTCCATTATCTTGAAAGGTTTTTTAATTTCTGCAGGAGGCACAAGTTCCAAAAGAACATAACTTTTTTTTGAAGCAAAATAATCTCCAATCCATTCCATATAAAAAAACAAGTATAAATACATGAAAAACAAAACCCAAAAAAACCAAATCCAGTTTTTCAAATAAAAAGAACCTAAATATAAAACAAAAACAAACCACTCCCAATAACTTCCAAGCCAAACTTTTAAAATGTATCTTGTTAAAATAATTAAGGGCAAAAACCAGACTAGGTTGATTAGGGCAGGTTTTAAGGTTTGAAAAAAAGAATTTAAAATTTCCATAATGTTGAAAAAATACTTGAAATTTGATTGACGCTCCAAAAAGTTAAATCTTTCAAAAGTCCCTTAGAAATTAAAACTCCCAAAACTCCTCCAAGTAAGAACAAAAAGGAATGGAAAAATACCCCAAAAAAAGCAATTTCTTTTGCTTTCTCTGGATGAGGTTCTTTTGTCCAACTAAAAAGGATTAAAAACAAAACGAGAGAATAGATAAAGTAAGATAAAAAAAGTAAAAAAATTGTAATTTTTAAAGAAAGAAAAAAGCTTAAAAAAAGAAAAATCCAGAAGGTCCATCTTAAAGTTTCATTTCCTACAGTGTCCAAATTTGTCATATTTCCTCTATCGTGTATTTTCCTTGAGAATCTTTTTTAAATTCTTTAGAAGTTAATACCGCAAAAATGGTCGCAGGCTTTACTAATTTATGTTTTTTTAATTCTTCCAAAATCTCTTCTTTACTCAAAGATTTCCCTTTTTCTTTTAAAATTTTGATCAAAACATCTTTTGTCGTTCCATCGTAAACTCCCCACTCTTTTAACCCATAAATTCCCCTTCCCATTAGAACAAATTCATCAGATCTAATCAAAGCATTATGCAAAGTCCTTTCTTCTTTTATTTGACAAAGTTTTGCCAACTCTTTAAAGTGTAAAGGCCTTTGAAGCTTTTTTAAAATTAAATAAGCTTTGTCTCTTGCGGTTTTTGGAGAAATTTCTGGCCATTTTTTTGGACCAAAAACACCATCTCTTTCCCCGATTGTTCTTGAAATTTTTAAGTATTCTTTTAAAATTTCTTCCTTTTCTTTAAAAATTTCTGCGATTTCTTTTAAAGTTAAAATTTTCTTTTCCTTTTCAAAAATTTTTTCTAACTCAAAAAGAATTTTCTTTACCTTTTCTTTAGCTTCTTTGTTTGTTGTCCAAAAAGCAAAATAACTCTTAGTTTTTTTTACTCTTTCAAACCTTTGATCGTAATACATCAAAAAGATTACTTCTTTTCCTTTTTCTGATTTAATTTCATCTTCAAGTTTTATTCCTCCTTTTGAATTTATTTCTTCGAACAGAAAATCTAAAACTTTTGAATCAAAAAACTTTTTCGTTTTTTCAATAACTTTCTCAATTATTTGCCTTACTCTTTCTCTTGAAATTTGATATTTTTTTCCAATTTCTTCTAAACTTTTTTCTTTTTTTGTTTCAATGCCAAACCTTTGAGAAATAATATTTCTTTCTTTTTCATTGAGGTTTGAAAATATTTTTTCTAAAGCTTTTTTTACTTCTTTCATTTTTGGCGGAAGGGGTGGGATTCGAACCCACGAGCCCCCCACTATCTCCTCGAAGAATCAATTACCTTTTATTTATATTTTTTCTTCTCAATTTAGATTAATCAGTTAACAATTAATTCAAGAAGATAGTGGGGGGCACGGCTCTCCAGGCCGTCCCGTTGGTCCACTCCGGCACCCTTCCATATTTTAAGTTTTCTTCATTAAAACTTGTTTTCTGGTTGAAAGTCTTTTCTAATTTTCGCAACTTATACGAATCTTTTTTGTTTTAATTCTCTTGACAATTTTTAAAAAATTTTAGCAAAATTTCAAATTTAAATCAATCCAAAATGGTATTTGATTTTTATATTCGAAACGAGTATAATTTAAAATTATGCAAAATGAAAATTACGACTATTTTAGCGAAAATTTTCTCGAAAAATTAGAAAAAGAAATTGAAAAGCCAGAATTTACTGAAACCCAACATCAAAAAGGAAAATTAACCGCAAGAGAAAGAATTTCTCTTTTGTGTGATGTTGGAACATTTTTTGAATTGGATAAATTTTCAGAGTCAAGAGTAAAAGAATTTGAAATGGAGAAAAAAAAGACTTTGGGAGATGCAGTAATTTGTGGTTTTGGGAAAATAAATAGAAGACAAATTTTTGTTTTTTCTCAAGATTTTTCGAAAATTGGAGGAACTTTAGGTGAGGCTCATGCAAAAAAAATTCAAAGGGTTTATCAGCTAGCAAGAAAAACAGGGTCTCCCATAATAGGAATTTACGATTCTGGAGGAGCAAGAATTCAAGAAGGAATTTTAAGCTTGGAGGGTTATGGAGGAATTTTTAGAGAACAAGTTTTAAGCTCGGGAGTGATACCTCAAATTTCTTTAGTTTTAGGACCTTCTGCAGGAGGAGCTTGTTATGCTCCGGGGCTTTCTGATTTTGTATTTATGGTTGATAAAATTTCTTACATGTTTATTACAGGACCTGAGGTAATAAAAAAAGTTTTGGGTGAGGAAATTTCTTTTGAAGATTTGGGGGGGGCAAGAGTTCAAAGCGAAAAATCTGGAGTTTGTCATTTGAAGTTTGGAAGCGAAGAAAGTTGTTTTTTAGCAGTAAAAAAATTATTAACCTATTTACCCCAAAATTATTTAGAAGAACCTCCTTTTAAAAAAGATTTTTTTTCTGATTTTTTGGAAAAAGAAGAAACAAACATTTTGAGGGTTTTACCAAAAGAAAAAGAAAAAACTTATGATATTAAAGAAGTAATTTCTGAAATTTTTGATTCGAATTCCTTTTTTGAGATTTCTCCAGAATTTGCCCAAAATGTAGTGGTAGGTTTTGGAAGGTTAAAAGGTAAAGTAGTGGGAATTGTGGCCAATCAACCTAAAATTTTAGCAGGAACTTTAGATATTAATGCTTCAGATAAAATTTCAAGGTTTGTAAGGTTTTGCGATTGTTTTAACATTCCTATAATTTCTTTGGTAGATTGTCCAGGATATTTGCCCGGAAAAGATCAAGAACATCAAGGAATTATTAGACACGGCGCAAAAATACTTTATGCTTTCGCAGAAGCTCAAGTTCCAAAGATCGCTTTAATTTTGAGAAAAGCTTTTGGCGGAGCTTACATCGCTTTGGCATCAAAAAGCTTGGGCTTTGATTTTACTTTTGCTTTTCCTTTCAGTCAAATTGGGGTTTTAGGACCAGAGCAAGCGGTAAAAATTATTTTCAAAAAAGAAATAGTAGAAAACCCTCAAATAGAAAAAGAAAAAATTTTGGAATTAGAAAAAATGCAATCTGCTTTCGAAGCTGCAAAACTGGGAATAGTAGAAATTATTGATCCTAAAAATACCAGAAAAATTTTATCTGAAGCCTTAGAGGGTTTAAAAGATAAAGTCGAACAAAAAATTAAAAAGAAACACGGAAACATTCCCTTATGAAAGAAATTTTTTACATTTTTGTTTCTTACTTGGTAGGATCTATTCCTTTTTCTTTTTTGTTGCCGAAAATTTTTTTAAAAAAGAATGTTTTCGAAATAGGTTACAGAAAGGCTTCGTCATCGAACATTGTTTTAAACTTAAACAAAAAAATTGGAATTTTGGCTGGAATTTTGGATTTGACAAAAGGGATTTTTATTGGAATTTTAGGTAAAAATTTATCGCCTTTGTATTGCGCTCTTTGTGGAGTATTTGGAGTAATAGGTCATAACTGGTCGATTTTTTTGAAAGGCGGAGGAGGAAGGGGAATTGCGCTTTTTTTAGGGTTTGTTTTAATTTTGGCTCCAAAAATTTTTTCTCTTACAATTTTTCCTACAATTTTTTTAATCTTGATTTTTAATTCTCCTTTGGCTACTATTTTTATGATTTTGATTTTAGCTTTAATTTCTTTTTATTTTGGAGAAGAGACCATTTTTTTATTTTCTTTAATTTCTCTTTTCCCTATTTTTTTGAAAAGGTTGAGTCCCATAAAGGAAATTTCTTTCTCAAATTTTGAATTAATCAAAAACAGGTTGCTTTACGATAAAGATGAAACCGAAGAATTTCTATGGAAAAAATTAATTTTAAAGAAATTAAAAAAATAATCACTCAAATTTCAAAAAAGAAAAATTTACCAGAAGAAAAGATAAAGGAAGCTTTCGAACAAGCTTTATCTTATGCTTGGAAAAAAGAGATGAAAATGAAAAAGGAAAAGATTGAAGCTAAAATAGATTGGGAGAAAGAAAAAATACGCTTTTTTAAAAAATTGCAGATTGTAGAAAAAATAGAGAATCCAGAAAAAGAAATTGATTTAGAAGAGGCAAAAAAAATAAAAAAAGATTCAAAAGTGGGAGACGAAATTTTAATTGAAGTTGAACCTCCTGAAAGTTTTGGAAGGATTTCAGCTCAGACTGCAAAACAAGTTTTTTTACAAAAATTAAGAGAAATAGAAAAAGAAGTGGTATTTCAAGAATTTAAAGAAAAAGAAGGAAAGGTAGTGTCGGGTATAGTTCAAAAAGTAGAGGAAAAGGCAGTTTATTTTGATTTAGGACAAGCTAGTGGAATTTTGCCTAGATCAGAACAAATACCAAATGAATTTTATCCTTTAGGACAGAGAATGCGACTTTATGTTTTAGAAGTAAAACAAACTTCAAGCGGGCCTGAAATTTTGCTTTCAAGAAAACATCCAAAATTGTTATCACGACTTTTGGAGTTAGAGGTTCCAGAAATCGCCCAAGGACAAGTTGAGATAAAATCTTGCGTCAGAGAGCCAGGTTCCAGAAGTAAAGTAGCAGTTCAGTCTAAAGTTGAGGGATTAGACCCTGTAGGAGCTTGCGTTGGTCAAAGGGGAACCAGAATTCAAGCTGTAATGCAAGAACTTGGAGGAGAAAAAATAGACATTATTGCTTATTCAGACGATCCTAAAGAATACATTGTAAATTCTCTTTCTCCAGCAAAAGTTTTGAGAGTAGAAATTTTACCCAAAAATGTCGCTTTGGCTTTGGTTTCCAAGGATCAGTTATCTTTAGCAATAGGAAGGGATGGTCAGAACGTAAGGTTAGCTGCAAAATTGACAAACTGGAAAATAGAAGTTAAGGCATTGGAGGAGCTTGAAAAAGAGAAAGAAGAAGAAATTATTGATGAAATGAAAAAAGAAATCGAAGAGAAAACAGCAGGAGAAGAGTCCAAGCAAAATCTTGAAAGTTAGTTTTATTTTTTTGTAAAATACTAAAAAGGTTGATTAAATTTTAAATTTAAAAATGGGAATTTTAATTCCAACTGTTATCGAAAAAACTTCTTCAGGAGAACGAGCTTACGATATTTATTCTCGTCTTTTAAAGGAAAGGATTATATTTTTGGGAGGTCAGATTACTGATCAATTGGCAAATTCTATCATTGCTCAACTTTTGTTTTTAGCAGCGAAAGATCCACAAAAAGAAATTCAATTTTACATTAATTCCCCGGGAGGATCAGTGACCGCAGGATTAGCAATTTACGATACCATGCAATACGTGAAACCTCCAATCTCAACGGTTTGCGTGGGAATGGCAGCGTCAATGGCAGCTGTGCTTTTAGCTGCAGGAACAAAAGGAAAAAGATATGCTCTTCCAAATTCAGAAATGATGCTTCATCAAGTAATGGGAGGGGTAAGCGGAGAAGCAATAGAGATTGAGATTACTGCAAAACAAATTTTAAAAATAAAGGACAAAATAAATAGAATTTTGTCAAAACATACCGGTCAACCCATTGAAAGAATTGAAAAGGATACAGACAGAGACTTTTATCTTTCCGCAGAAGAAGCAAAAGAATACGGATTAATTGACGAAGTAATCCAACCTTTAAAAAAATAATATGAGAAAAAAAATCTTTAATCTTAAAAACCATGAACTTTCAAGCAATTTTTTTGTTAATTTTATTTTCCGTTTTTGGTGGACTTTTAGTTTACTCTAGTAAAACAAAAAAAGAAAAAAAACTCTTAGAAAACGAAAAAAAGGCTCTTGAAGAAAAAGAGAGAACTTTAAAAAGGAAAGAAAGAACTATTTTTGAGAAAAAACAAGAATTGGAAAAGTTAGAATTGCAATTGAAAGAAAAAGAAAATGAGGTTTTGACAGAGAAAAAGAAACTTCTAGAAAAAGAAAGAGAAATTGCAGAAAGAAAAAAAGAAATTCAACAAAAACTCGAAGAAATTTCAAAAATTGACAAAGAGGAGGCAAAAAAGAAAATTTTATCTGAGATTGAAAAAGAACTTCAAAAGGAGATTTTAGAATGGAATTTAAAAATCGAAAGAGAAAAAGAAGAAAATTATTTGAAAAAAGCAAGAGAAATTTTAGTTTCGGTAATGCAAAGATTGGCTTTGCCACTTGTTCAAGAAACCTCTACTACAGCCTATTTTTTACCAAACGCTGATTTTCGCGGAAAAATAATCGGAAAAGAAGGAAGAAATATTCGTACCTTCGAAAAATTAACTGGTGTTGAATTAATTTTAGATGAAGAAACCCCAGAATTAATTACTATTTCTTGTTTCGATCCTGTGAGGAGAGAAATCGCAAAAATTGCTTTGGATAAATTAATAAAAGACGGAAGGATTCAACCTGCAAAAATTGAAGAAAAAGTAAAAGAAGCTGAAAAAGAAATAGAAGAAAAAATAAAAGAAGCAGGAGAATCTGCGCTTTTGGAATTAGGAATCGTAGGAATAGACCCTAATTTAACAAAACTTTTGGGAAGACTAAAATTTCGAGGTTCTTTTGGTCAAAACGTTCTTCTTCACTCTTTAGAAGTAGCTCATTTGGCAGAAATGTTAGCCTCGGAATTGGGGGTTGATGCAAAAGTAGCAAAGATTGCGGGTTTGTTTCATGACATCGGAAAGGCACTAGACCATCAAATTGAAGGTTCTCACGTTCAAATCGGAATCAAAATTTTGGAGAAATTTGGGATAGACAAAAAAATAATTTCTGCGATGAAATCTCATCATGGAGAATTTCCGCCAGAGAGCATTGAAGCTGTTATAGTTCAAATTGCAGACCAAATTTCAGGAGCAAGACCTGGAGCAAGAAAAGAAACGGTTCAGGAGTACGTAAAAAGATTGGAAGAATTAGAAAGAATTGCTTTGTCTTTCCGTGGGGTAGAAAAGGCTTTTGCGGTGGAAGGAGGAAGGGAATTAAGAGTAATTGTGAAAGCTAACGAAGTTGATGATTTTGAGGCTCAAAAAATCGCAAAAGAAATTGCGAGAAGAATAGAAGAAGAAGTAAAATATCCTGGAGTAATAAAAGTTCAAGTAATTAGAGAATTTAGGATAATGGAGTACGCAAAATGAAAATTTTTTTAGTTGGAAATTGGAAATTGAATCCTGAAACTTTGGCAAAAGCTAAAAACCTTTTTGATGGAATAGAAAAAAACTTTAAAAAAATCCCAGAAGCTTTTAAAAAAGAGGAGATCGTTTTATGTCCTCCTTTTTTATATCTTTCTGAAATAAAAAATTTAATTTTAAAATCTCGACTCAAGGTTCATTTGGGGGCCCAAAATTGTTTTTTTGAAGAAAAAGGAGCTTTTACGGGTGAAATATCGCCAAAAATGCTCAAATCTTTAGGGGTAAAATATGTGATTTTAGGTCATTCAGAGAGAAGAAAAATTTTTGGGGAAACCGATGAAGTAATAAACAAAAAAGTTTTAGCGGTTTTAGAAGAAAAATTAATTCCGATTTTGTGTGTTGGGGAAACGAAAAAGGAAGCTGGAAGCTGGAAGCGGGAAGATGGAAGAATGAAAGAAATTGAGAGACAATTGAAAAATGCTCTAAAAGGAATTTCTAATTCCTCATTCCAACTTCAAAATTCCTTGGTCGTTGCTTACGAACCCGTTTGGGCGATCGGAACGAAAAACCCTTGCGACCCTGAATCTGCAAAAAAAGTCTTGGTATTTTTGAGAAAATTCTTAAAAGAAATTCCAATCTTGTATGGCGGAAGCGTTAATTCAAAAAACGCCAAAGATTATATTAAAGTAGGGTTCAACGGACTTTTAGTTGGCGGAGCTTCTTTGGATGCAAAAGAGTTTGTAAAAATTGCAAGGGAAATCGTGTTATAATAAACATAAAATTTTTTTCTTGAAAAAATCCTTACTTTAAATTAAAATCAGAAAATGAGAGTTGTATCTGGGATTAGGTCTTCTGGACATCTCCACATAGGGAATTATTTGGGTGCGATAAAGCAATGGATTGAATTACAAGAAAAATACGAATGCTTTTTTTTCGTGGCGGATTTGCACGCCATCACTACTTCTTTTGACCCAAAAATTTTAAAAAGAGAAATTCAAGATACTGTGATCTCTTATTTGGCTTTGGGTTTGAACCCGGAAAAAGCAACTTTATTCATTCAATCTCAAATTTCAGAGCACACAGAGCTTTGTTGGATTTTGGGATGCTTGACTCCTTTGGGAGAACTAAAAAGAATGACTCAATTTAAAGAAAAAGCAAAAGAACAAAAAGAAGTGAAAGCAGGTTTACTAAATTATCCTCTTTTGATGGCAGCTGACATTTTGCTTTACAAAGCAGATTTGGTACCAGTAGGAAAAGATCAATTACAACACGTTGAGCTTACAAGAGATATTGCAAAAGCTTTTAACAAAAAATTTGGCGAGACTTTCGTAATACCAAAAGCTCTTTTATCAAAAGGAGAAAAAATAATGTCTTTGCAAAACCCCAAAAAGAAAATGTCAAAATCAGGGGATGAAAAAGAATGTATATTTTTGTTTGAAGAACCAGAAAAAATTTTAGAAAAAATAAAAAGAGCCGTTACAGATTCTGGAAAAGAGATAAAATATGATCCAAAAAGAAAGCCTGGAATTTCTAATTTAATGAAGATTTATTCTCTTTTTTCAGGTAGAGAAATAAAAGAAATCGAAAAAGAATTCAAGGGAAAAACTTATTACGAATTTAAATTGAAATTAGCAGAATTTTTAATAGAAAAACTTTCTTATTTTAAAAAAAAGAAAGAAGAGTTTTTAAAAAGAGAAATTTTTATCAAAGAAATTTTGGAAAAAGGAAGAAAAAAAGCAAAAGAAATAGCTCAAAGGACGATGGAAGAGGTAAGACAGAAAATTGGTTTGGATTTCTTAAAATGAGAAAAATTCCTTTTGAAAAAACTTTAAAAAAAACAGGAAAGACTGTAAAAGTTTCAGGCTGGGTTCACTCAATCAGAGAGCACAAAAACTTAGTTTTTTTAGATTTGAGAGATGAAAAAGATTTAATATTGCAAGTTGTTTTAGAAAAAAATTTGGCAGAAAGAATAAACCTGGAAGATGTAATAGAAGTTGAAGGAAAAGTTCTTAAAAGGCCAGAGGGAATGGTAAACCCTAAAATTGAAACAGGAGAAATTGAAATTAAAGGAGAAAAAATAAGAATTTTATCTGAGGCTAAAACTTTACCTTTTGACCTAAGAAATCTTAACCTCTCTTTACTAGAGTATTTGAATTGGTTTCCGGTAGTTTTAAAAAATGAGAAAGTAAAAGCAATCTTTAAAATCCAGCAAAAAATTGTTGAAGGTTTTAGAGAGAATTTAAAAAAATTGGGATTTTTTGAATTTCAATCTCCGATTTTGTGTGCTCTATCTGTTGAAGGAGGGGCTGAAGTTTTTAAGGTTGATTATTTTTCAAAAGAAGCTTTTTTGGTTCAATCTCCCCAATTGTACAAACAAATTTTAGTTTCATCTTTTGGGAAAGTTTTTTGTGTCGCAAAAGCTTTTAGAGCAGAACCTTCCTTGACTTCGCGTCACCTTTGTGAATTTACTTCTTTGGATTGCGAGGTAGGTTTTATCGAAACCTTGGAGGAATTGCTTTCTGTTTGTGAAAAAATTTTAAAGGGAATTTTTAAAAAATTAGAAAAGGAAGCAAAAAAAGAATTAAATTTATTGAAAGTTGAATTGCCAAAAATTCCAAAAAAAATTCCAAGGATAAAGCTTTTTGAAGCTGGGAAAACAATTTTTAATCAGGAAAATTTAGACGATTTAGATCCAGAAAAAGAACAAAAAATTTTTCAGTTCTTTAAAGAAAGAGAAAATTCAGATTTTGTTTTTGTTACTCATTTCCCAACTTTAAAAAGACCTTTTTATACATTACCAGATCCCAAAAATCCAGAATATTCTTTGAGTTTTGACCTTTTGTTTGATGGTTTAGAAATTGTGAGCGGAAGTTTGAGAATTCACAAATTTGAAGATCTTTTAGACTCTTTAAAAAAAAGAAATCTAGACCCTAAAAATTTTCAATACTATCTTTTAGCTTTCGAATATGGAATGCCGCCCCACGGAGGATTTGGTTTGGGTCTAGAAAGAATAACAAAACAAATGTTGAAATTAAAAAACATAAGAGAAGCAACTTTGTTTGTAAGAGATTTAAAAAGGGTTGATTTACCTTTAAGAGAAGAAGAAAAAGAAAATGAAAAAGACTGAAAAAATTTTTTTATCAATTTTTATTTTTTTCTTTTTTGTTGGAGGTGTTTTTTGGTGGCAAAAAAAATTGGAAGATTTCTTTTTTAATTTCATTAGTGCACCATTAAAAGATATTCCAAAAGTAGAAATAAAAGAAAGAGAAAAACCAGAAATTAAAGCAGATGCAGTTTTTTCGCTTTTGGTTTTGAATTCTGGAAAAGAAAAAATTCTTTTTAAAAAAAACGAAAACGAAATTTTACCTATTGCTTCTTTAAGTAAATTAATGACAGCTTCTGTAGTTTTTGAAGAAGTCCCAGACATTTCAGAAAAAATCGAGTTTAAGGGGAAAAAGGTTTCTTTTAAAGAACTTTTAGAAAAAATGTTATATTTTTCAGATAACGATATTGCTGAATTTTTAGCTGAAAAATTTGGAAATGAAAATTTTATTGAAAAAATGGAAAATTTAGCAAAAAGAATTTCTTTATCAAACACTCATTTTTCAAACCCCACAGGACTAGATCCTGACAACTTAACCTTTTCAAGTTCAACAAAGGATTCTTTTAATTATTCCACAGCAAAAGAGATGGTAATTTTGGCAAAATATATTTTGAAAGAAAGATCCCAAATTTTTGAGTTAACAAACAAGGATCTAAAATTTGATCTTTTGCCAGGACAAAAAATAATAGGATCAAAGACAGGTTATACGAAAGAGGCTGGAGGATGCCTTTTGCTTGTAATTTCTGATGAAAAGGGAAATTATTTCATAAACGTGATTTTAGGGGCGAGAGATAAAGATAAAAGGTTTGAAGAGATGCAAAAATTAATAAATTGGATTAATAAACAATGATAGATTATTCTTTTTCTGTAGCCAAAGTTTTGTTTTTTTCAGGAATTTGCGCTTTTTTGTCTTTAGTTTTTGCTCCTCTTTTAATTAAATTTTTAGAAAAAATCGATTTTAGAAAAAAGAAGGCAAGAGAAAAAAGTATTTCAGGGGACAAAGCTGAAGTTTTCTATTCTTTACACAAAGAAAAGGAAGTTTCTGTAGTCAGGGGAGGGGGGATTTTAATTTGGCTTTCTGTAACTTTTATGATATTTTTTACTCATTTTTTAGCAGATTTTACTCAGATTTGGTGGATAAAAAAGTTAGATTTTTTATCGAGAAGAGAGACTTGGCTTCCTCTTTTTGCTTTAATTTCTGCTTCTTTGATTGGACTTTTGGATGATTATTTAACAGTGAGAGAAAAAGGAACTTATGTTGGAGGAGGATTGGGTTTTTGGAAGAGGTTTTTTGTAGTATCTTTAATAGGACTTGTGGGCGGACTTTGGTTTTATTACAAATTAAATTGGACTACAATTCACATACCTTTACTTTTTAATTTTCCAGCTGGTGTAGATTTTGACATTGGATTTTTTATTGTGCCTCTTTTTGTTTTGGTAGCATTAGCTTGCTGGGCAGGAGGAATAGTCGATGGATTGGATGGTTTGGCAGGCGGAGTTTTCGCTTCTTTGTTTGGTGGTTTTGCAATCTTAGCTTTTTTACAAAATAAAATAGATTTAGCTACTTTTTCAGCTTCAATTTGTGGAAGTTTATTGGCTTTTTTATGGTATAACGTTCCTCCTGCCAGATTTTACATGGGGGAGACAGGTTCTATGGGCTTGACAATTACTTTGGCAGTTTTAGCTTTTTTAACAGATTCGGTTTTAGTTTTTCCTCTGATGGCAGGAATTTTAGTGATCGAGGTTTTATCTGTTTTGTTACAGCTTCTTTCAAAAAAAATTTTGAAAAGAAAAATTTGGTTGTCTACCCCTATTCATCATCATTTTGAAGCTAAAGGTTGGCTTTCTTATCAAATCACAATGCGCTTTTGGATTTTAAGTTTGGTTTTTGTGATTTTAGGGGTAGTCATTAGGATTTTGAAATAAAATAAAAAATTTGTTATAATTTAAAATTATGGTGACAGAAATTAACAAATCAGAAATTATAAAAAAATTTAGAATTCATGAAAAAGACACAGGGTCTCCGCAAGTTCAAGTAGCTTTGTTGACCCAAAAAATCAGAAATTTGCTTTTGCATTTAAAAGAACACAAAAAAGATCTTCATTCAAAAAGGGGTCTTTTAAAAATGATTTCAAAAAGAAAAAAATTACTTAAATATTTAAAAAAAAATTATCCAAAAGATTATCAAAAGTTGATTGAAGAGTTTAAAATTAAAGGATGAAAAACGGAAATCTTGAAAAATTTTTAGATCAAAGAGTGGCCATTTTTATCGATACCAACAATCTTTATCATTGCGCAAGAAATTTATTCAACAAAAAAATTAACTTTAAAAATTTTATAAAAGAAGCATTGAGTAAAAGAAAGTTAGTAAGAGCGATTGCCTACGTGATTACTACAAAGACTAAAGAAGAAAAAAATTTTTTAGAGGCTTTAGAAAAAATTGGAATTGAAACTAAAAAAAAAGAACTTTTGGAATATCCTGGTGGAATAAAAAAAGCAAACTGGGATGTAGGAATTGCTGTTGATGTAATAAAAATTTCTCCTTTTGTTGATGTAATAGTTTTGGGTTCTGGAGATGGAGATTTTGTTGATTTGTGCGAGTATTTAAAAAATCACGGAAAAAGGGTGGAAATAGTCAGTTTTGGGAGTACTACTTCTTCAAAATTAAAACAAATTGCAGATTATTTTTTAGATATGGAAAAATTTCCAAAAAAATTTTTACTTTAAAAAGATGAAAAGAATTACAGAGTCAATAGAAGTTTTTGGGAAAAAAATTTTGTTTGAGATTGGTGATTTAGTATCCCAAGCTCAAGGGGCTGCTTTTGTAAAGATGGGAGGAACAGAAATTTTAGCTACAGTTTTGATGGGAAAAACAGAAAAAGAAGCAATGGGATTTTTTCCTTTAACGGTTGAGTACGAAGAAAGATATTATGCTGCAGGAAAAATAAAAGGACCAAGATTTATAAAAAGAGAGGGAAGACCATCTGATAAAGCAATCTGTAACGCAAGAATGATAGATAGAGCTTTAAGGCCTCTTTTTCCAGAAGAATTAAAAAGAGAAGTTCAGATAATTGTAACGGTTTTGAGCTGGGATGGTGAAAACGACCCTGATGTTTTAGGACTTTTGGGTTCTTCTTTGGCTATTTCTTTGTCTGAAATTCCTTTTTTGGGTCCTGTTTCTGCAGTGAGAGTGGGGGAGAAAGAAGGAAATTTTGTTTTATTTCCCAGTTATCAAGAAAGAGAAAATTCAAATTTCGATGTAGTATTTAGCGGAGTGAAAAAAGAAAAATTTTTACTGAATATGATAGAAACAGGATATTTGGAAGCTCCAGAAGAAAAAATTTTAAAATCTTTTGATTTTGCAATTCCTTTTTTAGAAAAATTAATCGAATTTCAAGAAGGTCTTCAAAAAAAATATGGAAAAGAAAAAATTAAATTAGAAAAAGAACCTCAAGATTTAGAATTAGAATTTGCAATTAAAGAAGAATTTGAAGATAAGATTAGAGAAAGTTTGGAAGGAAAAGACAAAATAGAGAGAGCAGAATTTTTGGAAGAATTAAATAATCAACTTTTGGAATTCTTAAAATTTAAATTCCCAGAGAGAATTTCAAAAGGTTTAAAAATTTTTAAAGAACTTTACAAGAAAATTTTAAGAGAAAATATTTTAGAAAGAAACCTTAGGCCCGACGGAAGAAAACCAGAGGAATTGAGAAAAATTGAAATTGAAACCGGAATTTTACTAAGAACTCACGGTTCTGCCTTATTTTCAAAAGGTTTAACAAAAGTTCTTTCTATTTTAACTTTAGGAGGACCGAACGACGTTCAACTTTTAGAAGGAATGGAAATTTCTGGGAAAAAGAGATTTTTGCACCATTACAATTTTCCTCCATATTGTAGTGGCGAGATAAGACATGTGCGAGGTCCATCGAGAAGAGAAATTGGCCATGGAATTTTAGCAGAAAAAGCTTTGCTTCCTGTAATTCCTTCGTTTGAAGAGTTTCCTTATACAATCAGGGTGGTAAGCGAAGTTTTAAGTTCTAACGGTTCAACCTCAATGGGAGCAACTTGCGCAGCTTGCTTAGCTTTAATGGATGGAGGAGTGCCCATTAAAAAAATGGTAGCAGGGATAGGGTTGGGAATGGTAGGAAAGAAAATTTTAGTCGATATTCAAGGACCTGAAGATTTTTTTGGTGAAATGGATTTTAAAATTGCTGGGACCAAAGATTACGTTACCGCTTTGCAAATGGATGTTAAAATTTTAGGAATTGAAAGAGAAATTTTTAGAAAGTGTTTAGAAAAAGGAAAAAAAGCACGACTTGAAGTTTTGGAAAAAATGGAAAAAGTTTTACCAAGACCAAACCCACTTTCAGAATTTGCTCCAAAAGTTTTATTTTTAAAAATCAACCCTGAAAAAATTCGTGAGGTAATAGGACCTGGAGGGAGAGTAATTAATAAAATTATTTCAAAATTTGGAGTGACGATTGATATTGAGGAAGATGGTGAAATTTATGTTTCAGGAGAAAAGAAAGAAAACGTTGAAAAAGCTCTTGAGATGATAAAAGAAATTATAAGAGAAATAAAGGTGGGAGAGGTGTTTGAGGGAAGAGTGAAAAAATTGATGAGCTTTGGTGTAATTTTTGAAATCTTTCCGGGTCAAGAAGCGCTTTTGCACGCCTCAAAAATAAAAGAAATAAGTAAAAAAGATTACAAAAAAATTTTTGAAATTGGAAAAAATTTTTTAGTGAAGGTTGACTCAATCGATGAATTTGGTAGAATTAATTTGGAGCTTGTGGATTTTTCTTTTTTAAAAAGGTTTAAAGATATAAAAAGTAAATAAAACAAAATTTTATGGATGAGAACAAAGAAGAAATAAAAAAAGAGGAGATTTTAACTTTAAAGAAAATTTTAGCTGGAGAAAAGAAAAAGAAAAAAACTGAAGAAGAAAGGAAAAAATTTGAAGAAATTTTAAAGCAAAAAGAGAAAGAAAAAGAAAAAGAGAAAGAGAAAGAAAAAAAAGAAGAGAAAAAGAAAGAACAAGAAAGAGAGAAAGAAGATAAGGAAGAAATTACAAAAGTTCAAGTGAGAAGTGATGAAGAGATTCAACAAAAAATAGCTCAAAGGAGGAAAATGATTGAAGAAGAAGAAGCCGAAGAAAGACGAAAAATTAAAGAAAGATGGGTGGAGTTAGAAAAGGAAAAAGAAGCATTAGAGAAAAAGAAAAGTGAACTTTTAAAAGCCTTGGTGAAGTTAGAAGAAGAAAGGATGCCTCTTGCGAACAAAAAGAGTGAATTATCGGCTCAAAAACAAAGGATTGAAAAAGAAATTTTAGCGCCTTTAATAACAAAAGAACTTGAAATCGAAAAAAGAAAGATGGAAATTGAAGAATTAGAAAGAAAAGCCGAACTTTTAGAGGAAAGAAGAAAGTATGAACGAATGAGATGGGAAATAGAAGAGAAAAGAAGAGAGATTGAGAGAGAAAAATGGGAAAAAGAAAAAGGAATTTTGGAAATAGAAGAACAATTAAGAGACATCGAATTTAATTTAGCAAAGTTGGATGAAGAAAAAGAGAAAATTTTAATGGAAAAAGAAGAAATAGAAGTTTCTTTGGATAAAGTCGCATCGGAAAAAGAATACTTGAATTTATTGGAAATTTTGAGTGAAACAAAAAAAGAAAGAAGAAATCTTGAATCAGAAAGGGGAGAGTTAGTCGCAGAAAAAATGAGGTTGGAAGATGAGTTATCAAAAATTAAAAAGAGAGAAAAAGAAATTGAAGAAGAAATTAGAGCTTTGGAAGAAGAAGAAAAGCTTGCAGAAAATATCAAAAAGAAAATAGAAGCGGAAAAAGAAAGATGGAAAGCAGAGGATCAAAGAAAAGAAACAGAAAGAATGAGATGGGAAATTGAAGATCAGTTGAAAAAAATTGAAGCGAAATTGAAAGCTTCAGAAGTAGCCTATCGTGAAATTGTAAGAAAAGAAGAAAGGTTAGAGTATGAAATTGCAGAATCAAGAAAGAGAATCGAAAAATGAAAAAAGAAGAGTTAGAAAATTTTAAAAAACAATTAGAAGAAAGAAAAAAGAAAATAATAGAAGAGCTAAATTCTTTTGCAACTAAAGATCCCCAAAGAGAAAATTGGAATGCAAATTTTCCAGAATTTGATGGAAGTGCGAGCAGGGAAGAGGAAGTAGATGAAGTTGAAGAATACACCACTTTATTATCCCTTGAAATTTCTTTAGAAAAAAAACTAAAAGAAATAAACTTAGCTCTAGAGAAAATAGAAAAAGGTACCTTTGGAATCTGTGAAAAATGTAAAGGAGAAATTGAAATTGAAAGATTAAAAGCAGATCCAACAGAAAAATATTGTAAAAATTGTGCAAAATAAATGTCAGTTAAAATTTTCTCTGGGGCGTATTTTGGGCTTCGATCTCAAATAATCGAAATCGAAGTTAAAACCTCTTTTGGTTTAAAATATTTTGAAATTATTGGACTTCCTGACAAAGCTGTTCAAGAATCAAAAGAAAGAGTAATTTCTGCAATAGAAAGTTCAGGGTTTTTATCGCCCCATAAAAAGCCGAAAAGGATTTTAGTATCTTTGGCTCCAGCAGATTTAAAAAAAGAAGGTTCGTTGTACGACCTCCCGATTGCTTTGGGATATTTACTTTCCGAAGAAGAGATCCATTTTAACCCTAAAGGAAAATTAATTTTCGGAGAATTGGGACTAGATGGAAATTTGAAAAAAATCAAGGGGGCAATTTTGTTTTCAATTTTAGCCAAAGAGAAAGGTTTTTTTGAAATAATTTTGCCAAAAGAAAACGAATTAGAAGCTTCAGTGATTGAAGGAATAAAAGTTGTTGGAGTTTCTAATTTAAAAGAGGCGATAGATTATTTGGAAGGAAAAAAGAAAATCGAGTCCAAAAAAATTAATTTAGAAAATTTGTTAAAATCTCCAAAATTTGAAATCGATTTTTCACAAATTAAAGGGCAAAAAATTGCAAAAAGAGCCTTAGAAATTTCAGCAGCAGGAGCTCACAACGTTTTAATGGTAGGTCCTCCTGGAGCAGGGAAAAGTTTGTTAGCTCGTTCTATAACCTCGATTTTACCTTCTTTATCTTTTGAAGAAATTTTGGAAGTTTCAAAAATTTATAGTTTAGCGGGTTTTCTCTCAGAAGAAACTCCCTTGATTTTACATTCTCCTTTTAGAGCTCCTCATCATACAGTTTCAGAAGTAGCCCTAATTGGAGGGGGAAACCCTCCACGGCCAGGTGAAATTTCTTTGGCTCATCGTGGAGTTTTGTTTTTGGATGAGTTTCCAGAATTTCACCGAGATGTTTTAGAATCTTTAAGACAGCCCTTAGAAGAAAAGAAAATCACCATTTTGAGGTCAAAATTTTCAGTAACGTTGCCCTGTGCTTTCACTTTAATTTGTGCTTCCAACCCTTGCCCTTGCGGAAACTTTGGGGACCCAGATAAAATTTGCAAATGCTCTCCTTCTCAAATTAGAAAGTATCAAAGAAAACTCTCAGGCCCGATTGTTGATAGAATAGATCTTTTGATAGAAGTTCCGAGTTTAAAATTTGAAGAAATCGTGGGTTTTGCTCAAGAAAATGTTGAAGAAATTAGAAAAAAGATAAAATTGGCAAGAGAAATTCAAAGAGAAAGATTAGGGAAAACAAATTCAGAAATGGATGTTTCGGAAATTGAAAAGCACTGTCAAATAGATGAAAAATCAAAAAGCTTATTAAAGAAGGCGATAGACCAAAAAAAGTTATCAATGAGAGGTTATCATAGAATTTTGAAAGTAGCAAGAACGATTGCGGATTTGGAAGGGAAAGAAAAAATTTTATTTGACCACGTGGCAGAAGCTTTAAGTTTTAGAGTAAAGGAATTTTCTTTTTTGGAAATTTAAATTATCGAGTTTTACACCTTTTAACTTTTTTAATAATTAGTTTTGATTTTTTTGATAATATATGTAATGAGTTTAATTTCAAAAAAATTTAGAAAAAGTAAGAGCGATTTTGAAAGGTCGACAAAGAGAAATTTTCAATTTTCAAAATTTGGAGGCCTCAATTTTGAGGCGTCTTTGGTTAAGAAAAAAGGTCGAAAGATAAAAAATTAAAACTATGTGCCGCGGAAGGGACGGGTGTCCAAAATCAACTAATAAAAAAGGAAAAGGTAAAAAATAATTCTAATTTAAGAAAGATTTTATATGAAAGAAGAAATTTCGTTTCCTAAACGGATTAAGTTTTTTATTAATTTTAAATGCAATTTTAATTGTTCTTACTGTTATCTTCCTGAAAGCTTTTTTAAAAGAAAAGAAAAAAACATTGAAAGAGTTTGCGAAAAATTAAGCGAATATAAAGTTCGAGAAGTAGAAATTTTAGGTGGAGAACCCTTCTTAAATAAAGAAAGAATTAAATATTTTTTGAATTTTTGTATAAGTTCAAAAATCTATTTGCGGAGTATTTCAACGAATGGACAATTTATCAAAAAAGAGATTTTAGAATTATTGAAAAAATTTGAAAATCTTACGATACAAGTAAGTTTAGATGCAGCGACCTTAAAAACTTATAAAATTGTAAGAAGATCTTCTTCTTTTGCTCGTGTAATTAATAACATTCGAATCTTAAAGGAAAATAAAATTAGAACCGTTCTCAGTTTTGTGGCAAACGAGAAAAATTGGAAAGAATTAAAAAATTTTATAACTTTAGCTAAAAAATTAAAGGTAGACGGAATTTCTCTTGGAGGATTTATCCCGATTGGGAGAGGAAGAAAAATAAAAAGTTGGCAGTTAGATATGAAAGAAATTATTCAAATTTATTATTTAGTAAAAAAACAAAAAAACATAAATATTTTTGGAGTAGAAGAAAAAGGATGCCCTGCAGGTAAAGAAGAAGTAGCATTGCTACCAAATGGAGATATTTTCCCTTGTGGTTTATTTATTGCTTTTCCGGAAACTAAATTGGAAAATATTTTTCAAAAAGAATGGATTTCAAATCGAGAGTTTTACTTTAAATTAATTAATTTTAAAATTCCTTCAAAATGTTTTAAATATCCTTTACCTTCTCTTTGTCCGGGCGGATGTAAAGCTTTTATTTATTCTATGAAAAAAGAAAGCTCTCCATTAAATGGAGAGCTTTTAGTTTAAATTTAAATGAGCTTTTTTATTTTCGCGACAAAAAAACTTTCAGTGAGATTTTGGTAAGGGTAAATTCTAATTGTATTTTTTACCATTCCGGGAGTAAATTTAATTCCTTCGAGTTGAATTTCTTCCGCAATAGCCTTTCCTTTGTATTTTTTCAATAAAAATTCAATTACTTTTTCATTTTCTTCTTTGGAAATAGTGCAAGTCGAATAAACCAAGATTCCTCCTTTTTTCAACGCTTCAAACCCAGAAACTATTAGTTGTTTTTGCAATTGCGATAATCTTTCAGTGGTTTCTTTCTTCCATTTGTACACACTTTTTAAATCATTTCCAATACCGGTACAGGGAGCATCAACTAAAACCTTATCAAAAGTTTCTCTTAGGAGAAATTTTCTCCCATCATAACAAGTCACTATTGTATTCATTGCTCCCCATCTTCTCAAGTTCGCTACTAAAATTTTTGCTCTTTCAATGTTAGGTTCATTAGCTACAATAGTACCTTTCAATCTCATTGATTGACAAATTTGAGTTGTTTTTGAACCTGGAGCTGCGCACAAATCCAATACCTTTTCACCTGGTTTTGGATCTAAAGCCAACACAGCAATCAAAGATGCAGGTTCTTGGAGATAAAAATCTCCTAAGATATAGTTTAAACTTTTCGTAATCCATTTATCTTTTTCTTCTACAAAATAACAGCCCTTACACCAGGGAACGGGAGTAAATTTCACTTCTTTAAAATTTTCAAAAAACTTTTCTAAATTCGTTTTCAGCGGGTTCACTCTAATTGCAAATCTTTGAGTTCGATCGTGAACCGTTTCTAAAAATTTTTGGATATCAAAATCTGGTAAGTCAGAGAAAAAGCGAATAAAATTTCCTAACTTTTCAATTCTTATGGGTTTTTCTCTTTCTTTTTTTACTTTTCGTTTTGGTTTAAGCTCAAATTCAAAAACTCTCGGTAAAAAATTCAGAATTTTTCTTCCGTCACAAAAAGCGCCTCCTACCATTCTTCCTTTAAATTTCAAAACATAACTTCCAAGTTTCAATTTCTTTTGGATATTCTCTCCATTAAATAGCTTTTCTACTTCTTCATCGGTGAGTTCGATTACGTTTTTTGAGATTTGATTTTCAACAAAATCAGAAATTTCCAAAGAAAATTTGAACTCTCCAGCTTCCAGAGTTCCAAAAGGAATCCCGATTTCGAATACTTCAAGTTTTTCTATTAAATTCTCATTTCCGCAAAAGACAGAAACTGGCCAAAAATAAAAACCCTTTCCTACCTTTTTAAAAAGAATCCAATCTTTCGGAATTTTAACCCCAAATCTTTCTTTCAAAAAATTTTCAAGTTGTTTCCTTTCTTCCTCTCTCATCTTTAAAATTTTCTCCCTCATATTATTTCACCTCCTTTCAATATTTTAATGGAATTTATTAACTTTAAAAGGTGCTAATTCAAAAGATAACATTTTCGCTTCAAAAGTTCAATTCTCTCTTGACTTCAATCAACACTGAAAAATTTCAAATTTGGTTTTTTAGTTTCGAATTTTCTTAAAATTTTTTAAACTTGACAAAAAATTTTGAATTTTTGATAATATATGTAATGGGGTTAAATTTTGAAAAATTTAGAAAAAGTAAGGGCGATTTTAAAAGGTCGACAAAGAGAAATTTTCAATTTTCAAAATTTTTTTGAAGCCTCGATTTTGAGTTCCAGTTAAATAAAAAATTGAAGGTTTGATAAAATTTATTGAACTGATATCAATAAATTCAAATCTTGTAATAAAAACAATTTTTAAAGTTAGGAAAAATTAGAAAATAATCAAAATGAGTATATTGTTGTTAATTTTTTGGATTTTGGGAATTACAAGTTTTACTTTAATCGGGGCCTGGTATGCTAAAAAATTCAACAAAGCTGATCTTCTGATTGCTCTTTATGTTACTTTTGTACTTACCGCTCAAATATTGGCAGCTAAAATTTCTGAATTCAAATTAAGACGCAAATCATTTTTTGTCGCCAGCGGAATTTTGATTTTCTCTATAACTTTTTTACTGACAGACATTGTGAATGAAAAATTTGGAAGAAAAAAACACATGAAATGATTTTAATCGCTTTTATTACCCAAGTGGCAATGGTTTTCTTTCTTTGGTTGGGAGTGATTTTCCCTCCCGCTCCTTTTTGGAAAATTCAAGAAGTTTGGCAACAAATATTTGGAATAGTCCCAAGAATCACAGTAGCCAGTTGGATAGCTTTTTTAGTTAGCGAAAATTTTGATGTCATAATTTTTGACTGGTTTAAAAAAATAACTAAAGGAAAATATCTTTAGATGAGAAATGTATTTAGCTCAATTCCTGCGTTAACTCTCGATTCAGTAATTTTTGTTTCTTTAGCATTTTGGGGTATCATGCCAATTTTGCCGATTATTGTAGGACAAATTTCTATCAAATGGTTAGTGGGATTAGTAAATGTTCCTTTCATGTATTTCAACAGGTGGATTCTTTTTAAAGAAAAAATTCTTTAAAAAGATGGGATGGTATGAAAAAAAATTTAATTACAGGAAGTAGCGGGATGATAGGATCAAGATTGGGAGAAAGGCTGCTAAAATTGGGATATAAAATAATAGGTGTTGATTGGAGGAAAAACAAATGGGTAAAACCTTTAGAGAAAAAAACTATTCACTTGGATTTGAGAAATAAAAATTTAGTTCTAGAAAAGTTACCCAAAAAAAGTAGATTTAATTATTCATTTGGCAGCGAATGCTCGCGTTTATGAATCAGTTAAAAATCCAGACCTAGCTAGGGATAATATAATAACAACTTACAATGTTTTAGAATATGCAAGAATTAACGGTATAAAAAATATAATTTTTAGTTCTTCCAGAGAAGTTTATGGAAATACGAAAGAAATTAAACATGAAGAGGAAAGTGTAAGAATAGAAAATTGTGAAAGTCCTTATTCAGCTTCAAAGATTTCAGGAGAAGCCTTGATTCATTCTTTTTCTAAATGTTTTGGAATTAATTATGTAATAGTTAGACTTTCTAATGTTTATGGTATGTATGATGAAAACGACAGGATAATTCCTTCTTTTATTATAAGGGCAATGAAAAATGAAGACTTAATAATTTTTGGAAAAGATAAAGTTTTAGATTTCACTTATATAGATGATGCGATTGATGGTGTATTTGAAATCATTAAAAAATTTGATAGAACTAAAAATGAAACTTTCAACATTGCAACAGGAAAAGGAATAAAAATTTTATCGTTAGCAAAATTAATAAAAAAACTTTTAGGATCTAAATCAAAAATTATTGTGAAACTAAACAGAAAGGGTGAAATTTTGAAATATGTCGCCGACATTTCAAAAGCTGAGAAAATTTTAAATTATAAACCCAAAGTAAATATTACTGAAGGAATTAAAAAATCAATAAAATGGTATAAATTAAATTTGAAGAGAATAGATACATTATGATAAAGTTGCTTTGGATTTTGCCTAATTTAAATGAAAAAAAAGAAGTTGTAAAAAATAATTTACTAAAATGTTTCAATTACGCGAGGAAACGAGGATATGAATCCAAAATCATTCTTTCTGACGGAGGATCGAACTGGAAATATTTATGCGAACTCAAAAAGTTTGTTGAAAAACTTCAAAATAAATTAATTTCTACCCACTTATTGCTCTGTTTCCCTGCTGTTCGTCCCAACAAAAATCTTAGTATTCTTAATGTGGTAGAAAAGTACTCAGCGGATTATGTATTAATTTTAGATTCCGATTTATTATCTTTGAATGAAAGATGTTTCGATAATTTAATTAATCCTTTAGTTTCTGGGAACGCAAAGATGGTTTTACCTAATATACCAAGAAAAACCGGAAGAAGTAATTATTTAATTATAAACCCTCTTTTGCGTTTATTTTATCCTAAAGTAGCACAATTTTTTAATTTTCCTTTAAGTGGAATTCTTGGGATTAATTATCGCTTACTTTACGAAATTGTCACTGCAAAAGATTACTGCTGGGATTGGGGAGGAGAAATTCAAATTATTTGTAGAGGCTTTGAAAAAACCCAAGGATTGGTAAAGGCTTTTGTTCATCGTCGAAGAGATGCAAAAAGAAGGCCTTTAGTAAGTAAAATGAAAGAAGCTCGACAATTTTTTAGAACCTTACTTTACGAAATAAGAAGGAAAGATGATTTCGTTTCTGTAATTGAAAGAGTTAAAAATTCCTGGCAAAGTAACAAAGTTTTATATCAAAAATTTCTAAACTACCAAAAAAAATTAAAAATATCTATTGTTCCTGATATAAAAAATTTAGAAGATTATTTCAATCAGGTTTTGAAATTGTGCGACAGAAATCTTGACTGGTTTTCTTTTTATTTAGAAAAAGTTTATCACCAAACGAATGCAGTTGAATTTTTACTTTTAAAAAATGTAACAGTCGACACAATTTTAAAAGTACTTTTTAATTTCAATCATAAAGTTTATCTAAAAGAAAAAAATAAATTTAAAAAATTAGAAAACGTAGATTTAGAAAGCATTTCTATCTTTGCAGATTTAATTTTTGGTGTATATTTGACATTAGGGAAAGGAAAAATAAAAAGAATGAAAAACCTTCAGGAATTTTTGAATTTACTCTCACCAAAAGACACTGATTTTATTGACCAGACTAAACTGAATAATTTTCGAAAATTAGGTCTAATTTCTTTGAATTTAAACGATTTACATTCAAACAAACTCAAAAAAATTTTACAAATTTATAATAATTCAAAACTTTCTGTGCTCGAAAAAAATCGGCTGATACTTAAAATAATAAAAACAAAATGAAAATTGGAAAAATCGGAAACAAAAATATATATTTTTTACCTAAAATAGAAAGCAAAGTTTTTAAAATACTTCCTGTCGATGATTTAATAAAAATTGCATTTTTGAGTGTAGTTGCAGGATACGAAAAAACAAACGATGTTTTTCTGTTTCTAGAAAAAAAGCTACCAGAGAGGAAAAAATCTTTAGAGAATTTTCTTTCTTATGTTTTAAATGATAGATATTTTGCTCCTATAAAGTTTAAAATTCGGCTTCATATTTTTAAAAAACAATTAGAGAAAAAAGAGGGTAATATAAATCATGAATATAATAAACTTATTCTTTTTAGTGGAGGCTTTGATACTACTTCCACACTTTTGTATGCATTAGATCAAGGATGGGATCCGTTACTTTTGTGGATAGATTTCGGGCAAAAAAATGCTAAATCTGAAGAAAAAGCTGTTAAAAAAATTGCTAAAAAATTAGATCGAAATTTAGTCATAATTAGAATAAATCTAAAAAGATATGTAGAAAAAGGGTGGAAAGATTGGAGTTATATCGTTCCTGCAAGAAATTTTATGTTTGCTGCATTCGGTGCTTTTTTGCTTTCTTTTTCTAATTCTTCTTCAAACTACCTTATGTTAGGTGTTCCTAAAGAAGAATATTATCATCCAGATCCTTGTGTAGATAAATCACCTTACTTTTTTCGGTTTACTTCGAAATTATTTACTAAATTTTACAACAAAAAAATTAAATTAATTTCTCCTATAAAATCATTTACAAAAACAGAATTGGTAGCTCATTGGAAAAATGTATGGCTGAAAAAATACAAAATTCATCCCTTTGAAACCACATCTTGTTATTTTGGAATTAAATGTGGAATATGTAATGCTTGTGTGAAAAGGTGTTTAAGTTTTTTGGCAGGAGGGTTGGGATTGGAGTCGGGGTTAAAGAAAAATCCTTTTCATGATGAAAATCTTGTAGAGGTTTATATTAAGAGATGTTTTGAAAAAGTGGGAAATAAAACTAAATTTCCAAAAGAAAAAGCACTCGATGTCTTACTTGCTTTAAAAAGAGTTCAATCGTATCTTCCAAATAAAGTTAAAAAAAACCTTAAAAAAGTTTTAAAAAATATTAAAGAAGAATTGCTTGAGAGAGAAAGATTTTTTAAAGATTTTTCTCTAGAAAACTTAGAAAATAAAAAAAGAAAAATTTTTTTGTATGTAGTTCGCCATGGAGAGACAGAAGAAAATTCTAAAGGAATTTTATTGGGCTGGAGAGATGTTGAGTTAAATAATAAAGGAAAAAAAGAAGCTCGTTTACTTGGAAAGAAACTTCAGAAAGAAAAGATAGACATTATTTTTTCTTCTCCTCTTAAGAGAGCTCAACAAACTGCTGAGATAATAAGTCAATATCTTAAAAAACCAATAAAACTTGATAAAAGATTAATGGAAAGGAACCTTGGAATTTTTGAAGGTTTACCAAAAAAAGAATTTTTCGAAAAATTTCAAAAAGGTTTTGACAGCGAAATGGCTTATTATGCCACCCCCCCTGGAGGGGAGAGCACAAAAGAGGTTCAAAAAAAAGTATTTTCATTTTTAGAAGAAATCAAAAAGAAATATCCCAATAAAAAAATTTTAATCGTTACTCATTCTTTTGTCAGTAAAATGGTAAATAAATACTTTCATCCAGAACTTTCAGCTAAAGAATTTTTCAGTTTTCAATTAAAAACTGGGGAAATTAAAAAATTCAAATTGTAGTGATTGATTTAATATTTATATTCTTTCTATATCGAACACTTCAGCAAATTTTTTTTCTTTACTTCCCATCGATCCTCTGAATAAATTTAGTCCCCAAACAGCATCTTTTAAATTCAAATATTGGAGCTGACTTTTATATTGATTTAAAGCTTCCATCTTTTTGTTTATTACTTTTGTAATATCTTCTTTAAGAATAAATTTTTCCATCGGTGTCCATACCTCATATAGGTAGAGAAATTTAAGTAGTTTTGCAGGTTTTTCTAAAGAAGGAAAATATGAGGTTTTTGAGAATAAAGAAGCTTCTTTCGTAATTTCGTAAGTAATTTTATGATCATAGTCTTTTTCTTTTTGATGAGGGGCGTAAATTATCTGAGGATTTATTTGCCTAATTATTTTTATTAATTTCCTAACAATTTTGCCATTTAATGAAAGATTTCTATCTTCTTCTTTTAAAAAGAAAAGTGATTTTATTCCTAAAATTTTCGAAGCTTTAATAGCTTCTTTTTCTCTGATTTTAATTGCTTTTTGTTTGGATTTTATATGAGGAATTCCAGACCATCCGCTTGTAATATAAACCACCGAAATTTCGTCTCCTTTCTGTGCGTGCTGAAAAATCGTTCCTCCGCACCCTATTACTTCATCATCTTGATGGGGTGCAATTATTAAAATTTTTTTGTTCATAATTTTCTAAAAAACTTGTTAAGAAATCCTTGGAAAAAATATCCCAATCTGTACACTGGTCGCCATACAAAAAAATAATATAAACTTGCGAAAAAACCTTTTTTCTGTAAAACTTCCCACGTTTTTTGGAATCTTTCAAGATGGGTAGATAATTTTAGATAATCCCTTTTAGGAAGGAGGCATAAATCTACTCCAATTCTCCTTCCCTTTCCGTACCTAAATGCGCTTTTTATATCTTGACAAAAGGAAATAGGAGCATGATAAACAATGGCCTCAGGAATATAAAGAAGTTTTATCCCTTTTTTCCTTATTCGATAATCAAACTCCCCATCACCACACCAAGGCATTCTTTTTTCAAAATAGTATCCATTTATAAAATTTATAATATCCTTTCTAAAAGCTAAAGGAGGCACATAGGCGTTTACAAAATCTGTAGTAGTATATTCTCTCACTTTGCCGATAATTTGACTCATTAGACTATTATATTGAAAAACTACCCTTCCTTTACAAATTAAAGCTTTTGAAAGCCCTTCATATAGAAGCTGAATGGTGTTTTCCCCAACTGTACAATCAGAATCGATAATAAGGACATTATCTCTTGAGGCATTAGCTATTCCGTTGTTATAAGCTTTACTTAAATTAGCTTCCTTTATTTCGCAAATTTTAACCTTGGGAAAACATTTCAAGATCTCTTTTACTTTTTCACTCGGATTATTTAAAGATACCAATATTTCAACGTCATCTTTGCACTGTTGATAAATGCTTTCTATACAATACTTAATTTTTGTATCTGAAGAACAAGGAATTATAATTGTTAAATCTAATCTTTTCATCAGAGTTGAAAGTATTTGAAATTGTAATTATTATATATAATAGCACCTTAAATTTAAAAAAATCAAAAAGGAGGTTTGAAAATGATACAAGAGGAAAAGAAAATACTGATTTTAATTGGGGGTGCTTCTGGAACAGGTAAAACTACATTAGCTAAAGCTTTAGAAAAAAGAGGAATTGCCTACTATCAAAAAATTCACGATATTAGCCTCGAAATGGCAAGGGAGATCGCTGAAACAAAAAATCTTAGTATCGAAGATGCCTTTGAAAAACTGGACGATGGAGAAGTTATAAAAAAAATGATCGAAATAGTAAAACAAAAAAAATGTGTGGTAACTGATATGCATTTTGCCATTCAACCTCGAGTGGATACCTCTCTTCTTTTAAGAAAAATTCCATTGGACAAAGATTTTTGGGAAGAATCGTATGTTCCTACCTTTTCTTTGCAGCATTTAATAGAAATAATTCATTGTGGCATATTGTTCGTACCTATTTTACTCGTTTGTGAAACGGATGTTTTAATTGAGCGACTTAGGCTTAAACATTTACAAGGATTTGTTGTTCGTAGTTTGAACAAAAAGATTATTCAGCAAGAGCAAAATGCTGAGTTACAAATTTATCTTTTTTTTACAAAAGAATTAAGACTTCAACCTCAAGTTTTTGATAATTCAGGAGAGTTTAAAGATTTAGAAGAAAGAGTAACAACATTTCTCAAATGCATCCGATTACAAAAAACTGCCCTTTACATTTAAAAGAGGGGTACCCCCTCTTTTTTTTGAGAAATTTAATTATTAAAGGTTATATTTATTTGTGCTCTTCAACCAATTCGGTAAGGAAAAGGATAAAATTGGTTCTTCAATTTTTTGTTAACTGTTTAAGCTAAATCAGCTGATGGCTCTTGACTTTCTGAATTCTCTTTAAAAAAATCTTCTATTGTTAAATTTAACAATTTCTGATTCGAAGTTAAATAGTTTCATTTTTCTTTACCAAAGCTATTACTAAATTGGTTTGCGATTACAGATAAGAAAATAGGAAATGAAAATTATTTGTCTATTTTCTGATTTTTACTAAATTCTTAAAGTTAAAAAAATTTTTACCATCGAAAGATATATTAATAAAAAAATTTTAGTATAGAGCTTAATGCCATTTGTTAAAAAAAACTGAATTTGACAATTAGTTTTGAATTTTTGATAATATATGTAATGGGGTTAAATTTTGAAAAATTTAGAAAAAGTAAGGGCGATTTTAAAAGGTCGACAAAGAGAAATTTTCAATTTTGAAAATTTTGAGGCCTCAATTTCGAGGCCTTTTTTGGTTTATGAATTTTCTTTTAAGAAATAGGCCGTTATTTTCGAAAAAAGAACAAGAAAAATTAAAAAAAATAAGTTTTGTAATCGCAGGCGGAGGAATAGGCTCGCTTATTGTAGAAGGCATTGCTAGATTAGGAGGAGAAAGAATTGTAATTGCAGATGGAGATATTGTGGGAATAGAAAATTTAAACCGACAATCTTTTATATTAGACGATCTTAATAAAAATAAAGCTCAAATAATTGCTGAAAAGATAAATAAAATTAATTCTCACGCTAAAATCATTCCAATAACTCATTATATTACTCACCAAAATTTTCGTGAATTTGTAGAAATGGGAGAAATAATAATAGACTGTATTGACCCTCTTACAAACATTGATGTTTCGAAAGAAATTAGCAAACTATGCAAAATTAAGAAAAAAATTTTTCTTTACCCAATTGACTTAGGATGGGGAGCATGTCTTTTAACTTTTTTTCCGGAAGATAGTGGAAATTTTGAAAAAATAGTTGGAGAGGGGGATTGTCGTACAATGTGTTTTAATTTAGTTCATAATCTGAATAAAAAAATTTCTTTTCCCCCATCTTTTTGGAATATTGTAAATATGATGTTAGAAGAAAAATTGGATTATTATCCTCAAACAATTTTAACAGCATTAAGCGCAACAGTTCTTACACTTTCTGCGATAATTAAAATTGTGAAAAATCAAAAAGTACCTCAAATAATGTACTTAAATTTACTTGAGGAACCACACTTTATAAAAGAAAATAATTTGAAATGAAGAAAAAAACAATAACACTTTTTAAGGAGAAAGAAGTGAGATTTGTCGCAACCCGAGAAGAATTTCTCATTTTAAAAGCTAAAAGAATCGTTCATGATATATATGTAAAATCAGGTTATCTCTCTCATTCACTTTCCTCAAGAATGTTTCCAGAAGAAAGAACAATAAAAGATACTTATCTGCTTGCACTTAATAAAAATGAAATAATTGGAATTTTAAGAGTGTCTTCTGTTAAAAATCCTTTGCGATTTTTCAATGAGTGGAGAACAAAAATTCAAGTGAAAACAAAGAAAAAATTGGAAATTTTAAAAAAATCCAATTGCAAGACTTTAGAGAATTTAGTGGTAAAGGAGAAATACCGAAATAAAAAAATTTCTGGAGGATTATATAAAGCTGCATGGTTATTTGGATTGATTAACGAAATAGATTATTATTTAATTAAAATGGATCTTCAAGCTTTTAAAAGTTTAGAAAAATTAGGATGGTATGTAGAAGAAATTGCTCCTCCACTTTTTTATTTAGGTTCTCTTACTGTTCCAGCTATTTTGCCGCTAAAAAAACAAATAGGTTCAGTTTTTAAAAAAAATTTAAATTATTTTAGTTATTTAATTGGCGAGAAAAAAAGCAAAGTATGATGTTAGAATTTCCAGCTTTAATTTTAATAAGTTCGTCTTTATTTAACTTAGGACTTATACTTTTAATTTTCCTTCATACCCCTAGATCTTCTACAAAAATATATTTTATTTTGATGACTTTAGGAATCACTTTATGGATGATTTCTAATTATCTTTCTAACTTTTTAAAAGATTATCAGATTGTCCTTTGGTTTAACAAACTTATTTTTTTTACTACCTCGTTAAGCGCATATTTTTTTGTGCTTTTTTCAACTGCTTTTCCGGATAAAAAAATAAAAACTTCAATTTTATATTTTTTTACTTTATTCACACTCATTAACGCAGGATTTTCTTTATCATCTTTAATTGTTAAAGAAATTTCTATAAAAGAAAATTTTTCTGAAATTATCTTTGGTCCCGGAATTTACTGTTATGCCGTTTTTATATTGGTTTGTTTAGGGTATAGTTTTTTTATTCTATATAAAAAATGGCATCAAGAAAAAATAGAACAAATTAGGAAATCTCTTTTAATCTTTTGGATAGGAATGAGCATCTTTTTATTTTTAAGTGTAGTTACTAATTTATTTTTTCCTGTAGTTTTAGGAAAATTTGAGTTTACAAACTTTCTTCCTCTTTATTCTACTTTCTTTTTAATTCCTTTTTCAATATCCATTCTTAAATATGAATTTCTTGCTACCCGTGTGATTTTAACTGAATTTTTAGTAATTTTAATGGGAATTCTGTTGTTAATTGAGATTTTAATTTTCCCAATTTTTACGGGAAAGATAATGACTACTGGAATTTTCATTTTATTCTGCATATTTAGTTACTATCTTGTAAAATCGGTTCATGAAGAAGAAAAAAGGAGGGAAGAAGCGGAAAGGTTGGCTCAAAAAGAAAGGGAGTTGGCGGAGAAATTTCAGGTTTTGGCTGTAAGGTTGATGGCAGTAGAGAGAAGTTTGAGAGAGATAGTAGAAAGAGAAAGAAAATTGAGAGAGGATGCGGAAAAGTTGAGTAAAGCGAAAACAGAATTCATTGCCATCACCTCCCATCAATTGAGAACTCCTTTGACTGTGATTAAAGGATACTTATCGATGATTTCAGAAGGAGATTATGGAGAAATCTCTCCAAAACTCAAAGAGA
>Ga0080004_1115895_pt1 | contig 46440 bp, 53 predicted proteins | sample WasSprMetagenome_FD_69207 | JGI IMG/M metagenome (GOLD analysis project Ga0080004, IMG submission 69207) | Sulfidic aquatic microbial communities from Washburn Spring, Yellowstone National Park, USA - WS (SPADES assembly) (version 2) | ecosystem: Environmental > Aquatic > Thermal springs > Hot...
GCTTGTTCCTCGCGCTACTATTTTTCCTTGGTTGATTATGGCTATGTCATCTGCATACAAGTCTGCTTCATCCATGTAATGCGTGTTAAAGAAAATTGTTACGCCATATTCCTTCTTAAAAACGTTTAACTTCTCCCAAACAACTTTTCTAGCAGCGGGGTCCAAACCGATAGTTGGTTCGTCTAGGAACATGATCTGTGGTTTTATGAGCATGGCGCAGGCTATTTCAAGTCTTCTAATCATCCCGCCAGAATAGGTTTTAACAAGGTTATTTTTCACGTGTGTCAAGCCCATGTTTTCCAGTACTTCACCAATTATTCTTTCTCTCTCCGAGTACTCTACGCCGAAAATTTTGGCGTAAATCAAGAGATTCTCGTAACCGCTGATATCAGTCCAAACGCTCATCTCTTGAGGGACATAGCTTATCAGTTTTCTAACTTTACTACCCTCGTGAACCACGTTTAACCCAAAAATATAGGCTTCCCCGGCGGTAGGTTTAAGCTGTGTTGTCAAAATACGGATAAGCGTGGTTTTTCCAGCACCATTTGGACCAAGCAATGCAAATGTTTCTCCCGGGTTAACATTTAAATCAACGCCATCTAAAGCCCGCACTTTCCCATCATAAACCTTAACCAGACCATTAACTTGAACCGCAAAATCCATTTGATTACCCCTTTCTCTGACTAGTCAACTCATTATTACCTGCTTAAAAACTTTACAGAAGCAAGGTTTTGGCTCAAAATCCGTAGCCTCCTCTGATCGTTCAGATGAGGTTTTAGCAGATGATTTTGACCAGATTTCCGTTTTTATGGTTTGGATTGTTTTGCTTCTTGTTATATTGCTTACTATACTTTTGAGTGAGTGTCATTCGGCTTCAACGCGTTGATGTAGCTTCTTGTAGAAGCGGTTGAATATGTGTGGATGCTCCCTGAATAGGGTCACCATGCTCTTCCATATTCAGTAACCTTTAGCCTTCATTAGGTTGTTCTTTTTCGGTTTTATATGTGGTATGCCTCCCTTTTTGGCGACTAGCCAGCAGTTTCTTCGGGAAAGGTAGCCTGGATCTGCCACAAAGCATTCGATATCATCATCAAAGGCGCGCATATGGTGTGAATAATTCTATTGGAATGCTTTTATGTTATGAGCTAGTTCTGGTTTGCCTGTTTTGTGGGCTGTTATGGCTATTGCTAGGATGACTGAGTAGTATAGGGCGACGCGCATTCTGACTTTGGCTGTCCCCTCCACCTTAGGTTGTCTAGGTTTAGGCGTTTCTTTCCAAGTTTGAAGACTTGTTCCACCATCATCCTCATGTGGTAAAGCTTCACCAGCTCCTGGTCGCCTTCAACCATGAAGCCGTTTCTAATTTTTAGGCGTATTATGGGTTTCTTGATTTGTGGAGGAGCTGGAATTACCGGTTTGATGTTGAGCTCCTTTAGCATGTTGAAGAATTCCTCCCAGTAGTATTGGGGGTTCAGCTCTCATATAAATTCATATAATTTTTCATTGCCTCATCTTTATTCCCCTGCATTCCACTCGAATTCTCATTGGGCTTGGAGGCATTCAGGGTCACCCAAAAAGCCTACATCTTTGCTTTTCTCTCAATATTTTGAATAGCTATTACATCTCTATCAGCTTCAAATCTGCATTTAAGGCACTTCATTTTTCTATAGCTATTATCAACAAGCTTAGAGTTACATATTCGACATGTTATTGATGTTCCTTTAGGATCAATAACTATTATAGGCACACCATTTTTCTCACATTGCCAATCAATCCAGAACTCCAATCTTCTATAGCTTAATATTAGCAAAGCAACTTTATGTCCTTTAGGAAGCTTTCTAAGGCTTTCTATTAAGTTTGTTAATTCTTCTCTAGCAACAGCATATTGATAATGCTTTGCTAGTATAGTTATTTTATTTGATGTCTTCTTAACCCAGTCTTCAATGATATTCTTAGCCTTTTTGTGGAAATATCTTATTCTCTTTCTAATACCTCTTCTCCTAAGCCATGGGTTATATTTAGGAGAGGAATATTTCTTCTGAAGATTTTTCAGCTAATCACTTATAATGTAAATAATGATTTTCTTAAAGAAATTTATTATTTCAAAGTTTATTAATACTAATTGCTAATTTAGAATCATGAAATTAATATTATAAAACTATTATCTCATCATATTTATGAAAATTTTGAGCTTAATAAATTTCTTATTTCTCTAAGCTCTTCAAGTATTTCTCGAATCAAACCTTCAGATGAAGTTGTACTAAATAGTGGTCTACCTTTAACAATATTCAATATGAATTCCCTTATTTCTAAGAAATTGGAAATATGTATAATAGATGCTTCAGCTCTTCTTTTCATAGGACCACCTCCACCTCCAGCTGATCCAGTATATCCTGCAGTATAGATATCAACAGTTCCAATACCAAAGTGTCTAGATATTGGTCCTTGAATTGTATCAACACTCATAATTCTAGAATATGGAACTGCATGACGCATCTTCCACCATACACCTCTTTCAACTCTTACTTCATTTTCAGTTAAGATGAATTTTATAGATTTATAGTACTTTGGGATCCAATAGCTAATGAATATTGCTATAACAATAATAGGTATAAAGTACAATATTGAAAAATACGTCAAAATATACCATTCATTTATAATGAATAAATATAAAGAAATTCCTATTCCTAATACCAGTAAAGGTATAATGGCTAAGATTAAATATGAAAAGAAGAGCTTTTTCATTTTTGGATCTGGATAAAATTCCTTTCCAATTTCTACTTTCATATATAGCTTATTCTTAAAAATTAAATAAATAATTTTTTATATTTGATTATGATTATGAAAACTATGGCATTAGAAACAGATAAAAAATTATGTGGAATTGGTTCAATACTTATTGCTATTGGTTTCTTAGTACCATTTCTTGGATTAATAGGTATAATTCTTTTATTAATTGGTCTAAAAGGATTATCAAATGATTATAATTCACCAGTCATATTTCAAAATGCATTGTATGGATTTATCTTTGGAATAGTAAGCATAATTATTTTGAGTATTGCTATGATTACAATATTCCTTGTAAGAATGTCTACAATAATATCAATGAATGGAATGATAATGGGACCATTTAGAATGTTTGGTATAGAATTAATTTTAGCATTATTATTGCTTATTATTACCTTTGTATTGTTTTTATTAAGTGCAATTTTCTATAAGAGATCATTTGATATAATTGCAGAAAAATCAGGAGAGAAATTATTTAATACCATTGGAATTTTATTGATCATAGGTTCAGTACTAATTATCCTATTAGTAGGTTATATAATATTGATAGCTACATGGATTATTGCAGCAATAGCATTTTTCTCAATTAGAAGTAGTGTTTCATAAGAAACATAAGAAATATATTAAGAAATTATTTTAGAAATTTTCGATCATAAATGAATAAGAGAATTGGAGTAATTTTAGTAGGACATGGCAGCAATGAAAAATACAATAAAGAACTCATAGAATATTATACAGAAAAACTAAGAAATTCTTATGATTATGTTACATATGCTTTTATTCAAATTAATGAACCATTACTCAATAATGTATTATCAGAAGTATTGAAAAAAGATCTTGATGAAATTATAGTACAACCAGTCTTTCTTGCTAGAGGTGCTCATGTAGATTATGATATACCAAGGATATTAGGACTTTCAAAAGGAGAAAAAATAAAAATCATTAATTCTGGAAATAAAAAAGTTAAAATAATATATAGTAATCCCATAGGAAAGGATGATCGTATAGTAGATATTCTTCATGATAGAATAAAGGAGAGCTTAAAAATTGAAGGTTCTAGTAATTGATGCAACACATGGTGGATTAATACTTTCAGAAGCATTTACTAAAAGAGGAAATAATGTTACTTGTATTGATGTATATAAAAAATTAAAAAAAGAAGATATTGAAAAATATTCAAAGGATTTTCAAATTAAACAAGAATTACCAAATTCTTTTAATGAATATGATTTAATTGTAGTACCAGTTCATTTTCCTTTTAATAGAAATTCTAATAAAGTAATAACTCATCATGAAGCTGTTAAAATGCTTATTGGTAATAATATTGATTTTCCTATTGTTGAAATAACAGGAAGTTTTGGAAAAACTACTAGTATAAAATGTGCAATTTCTCTTTTAAGAAGAAAGTTTTCTATTCTCTGTTTAATAAGTAATGAAATATTATTTATAGATAGAAATAATGAAAGTATTTTATTAAATAATAATAGTACTACTCCTGCAAATATAATTAAAGCCATAGAGTTATGTCCAAGGAGACCAGATATTGCTATATTTGAAGTGTCCCTTGGTGGAACAGGATTAGCAGATTTAGGTATAATAAAAAATGTTTATGATAATTATCCAATAGCAAAAGGAACTTCTTCTGCATTAGAAGCAAAATTATCTATGATAAGAAATAAAAAGCCAGAAGGAAAAATTCTTCTAAATGCTGATGATCCTTTATTAAGAAATATTTCAATTAAAAATTGTCAATACTTTTCTACAAATTCTATTTGTGAGATATATGCTAAGGATATTACTGTCACTTCAAATATGATAAAATTTATAGCAAAATTTAATGGTTTTATTACAATCAATGGTCCTTTATATTCAGAAGTATTAGTAGAAGCCATAAATAAGCCCATAGGCAGACAACATATAGAGAATATAATTGTTGGAATTTCTATAGCAAAATTTTTTGATAATATTGAAGAGAAAATAGAAATTCCTAATCATGTATTTGATGATAAAATGATAATAGAAGATCCAGATTATCCTATAATATTAAACAAAAGTCCTGCTATAAATGAAAAAGTTGTAGAGAGATCTATTAGAGATTATTTAGAATTATTTCCTCCAATAAGATTAGAAATTGGTGGAAAATTAAAAACAACATGTGGAATTATAAATATTGAAAAATTAGCTCAAATTATTAATAATAGTCCATTTGAAGAAGTTTTCCTATTTGATGAAATTGGTAATGCTATAAGACCATTAGTGAAAAAGAAAATAGTAGATCATAATAGAAGAAAATTACCTATACTTCGTATTGAGAGGTCATAATATGTCAGTAATATTACATCCAAGACCTAGCCCAATTGCTGCTGCAATGTATATGCTTAGAGATTTAGATGTAGATGTAATTGTTTTACATGGACCATCTGGTTGTTGCTTTGGTCCAGCTAGATTATTAGAAAAAGATGGTGTAAAAGTTTTTACTACTGCCCTTTCAGATAATGAGTTAATATTTGGTGGAGAAGAAAGATTGAAAAATGTACTTAGGAAAATTGATGAATTATTTAAGCCAAAACTAATTGGTGTTGTTGGTACATGTGCTAGTATGATTATAGGTGAAAATATAAAAAGAGCAGTAGAAGAGATAAATCTAGCTAATAAAACCATATGTTGTAATGTACATAGTGGCTTGGGAGATAATACCATAGGTGCAATAGAAGTTCTTAAAGAAGCAAATAAATTAGGAATTATAAGTAAAGAAGAATTTGAAAGACAAAAATACATGTTAGAAATGGCTACTCTGTTGGAAAAAACAAGAGGTACTGCTAGACTAGAATATATACCTAATAGTCCTAGTGATGATCCAAGTAAAGTAGCATATGAAATTATTGATAGTATAAAAAATAATAAAGAAATTGCTTGTATTCTTAATGCAAAAAAAGAAACAGCATTTCTCTTTGCAGATATAATGATTGCTTTAAAAGAAATTCAAGAAAAAATAGGTGGAAAAATTAAATTTATAGCAAATTTAGATCCTAATATTGGTCTTCCTAGAATAAGAAATTATTCTAAAATTATATTAGAAGAATTAAATAAAAAAGGAGTTAATATTGATTTTATTACAGGAGGATTAGATGAATATCCTATAGCAGGTATAAAAGCAAGGGAAATTATTTTAAATTCTTCTACAGAATTAGCAATAATAGCTGGAATACCACATGCAGTTGCTATAGAAGGAAAAATAAAAACTATTGCAATAACTTCAGGCTCTAGAGCAACTTCAAATTTAAAATCCCTAGGATATAATTTTGTAGTAAATGAATATGGTGCTCATAGAATAACTTTAGGAAAAAAGCATATTCATAGATCTATTTTAGGAAATACTATTAGAAAAATGATTAGAAAAATAATGAGGGATATTTCTTGAAATCTGTAGCAATATATGGTAAGGGAGGAATAGGAAAATCTACTTTAGCATCAAATATAGCTTATGCTCTTAGTAAAATTGGATTAAAAGTTTTACTAATAGGATGTGATCCAAAAGCAGATTCCACAATAAATATTATTGGAAAACGTATACCACCATTATTAGATCTAATGAAAATTAATAAAAATCCTTCTATTGATATGTTTTTATTTAAATTAGATAACATATCATGTATTGAAATAGGTGGTCCTGAGCCAGGAGTTGGATGTGCTGGAAGGGGATTGATAGTAGGAATTAATTATCTCTTAGAAAATTTAGATATTAATAATTATGATTTTATTATATTTGATGTACCAGCAGATATTGTATGTGGAGGATTAGCAGTTATTGTAAAGGAAAAATATGCTGAAGGAGTAATTATAGTAACATCAGATGATTTTATGTCTATATATGCTGCAAATAACATATGTAGAGGATTAAATACACTTAAAGTAAATGCTTTTGGAATTTTATATAATAGACCTGTGAAAAATGGTATTAAATATATAGAAAAATTCTCAAGAAAAGTTAATCTTCCCATTATAGGAACAATACCTTATTCTGAGGAAATTGTAAATGCAAATAAAATAATGAAGACTGTAATAGAAGTTTATCCAAATTCAAATATTTCAAATATTATTAAATCTATTTCTCTATCTATTTTAAATATTAAAGAAGGAAGAATTCCTAATTGGCTATCAATAAATGAAATTGAGGAAATATTTCATGAAGATTCCTAGAGTTATTATTTCTGCAAATAATAGTGATGCTGGAAAGACAATAATTACTTCTGCAATATTAAGGATATTGAAAAATAAAGGCTATAGAGTACAACCATTTAAAATAGGTCCTGATTATATTGATCCAATGTATTTAACTAAAGCTTCTGGAAGAGCATGTAGAAATATAGATTCATGGATTATGAGTAAAGATATGATCCTTTATAATTTAATAAAAAGCTATGAAAATACTGATTTTATTATAATAGAAGGTGTGAGAGGTCTTTATGAAGGTTCTTCTCCTATTAGAGATATTGGTAGTACTGCTCATATTGCTAAAATTTCATCTACTCCAATAATCTTAGTTATGAATTGTAGAGGATTAACTAAAAGTATAGCTGCTCAAATAATTGGTTTTAAATCTCTTGATAAAAAATTAAGAATTTCAGGTGTAATATTAAATAATGTAAAGGATAGAATACATGAAGAAAAAATAAGAAGAGCTATTAATTATTATACAAATATTCCAATTATTGGTGTTCTTTATTATTCTCCATTATTAAATATAAAAAAACGTCATCTAGGACTTATTACTCCTAATGAAATTAGAGAAATAAATGATGTAATAGAAAATGCCTCTAAATTATTAGAACCTAATTTAGATATTGATAAATTAATAGAAATAATGAATTCTAGTCCAGAAATTCATAGTAATTTTGAATTTAATTTTTTAAATGATGAAAAAATAAAAATAGGAGTATTCATGGATTGTGTTTTTTCATTTTATTATTATGAAAATTTAGAAATATTAAGAAAAATGAATGCTGAATTAATTTTCATTAATAGTTTATCAGATAATTACATAAGTGATGAAATTTCTGGTATTTTAATTGGTGGAGGATATCCAGAAGTTTTTGCTGAGGAATTAGAAAAAAATCAATCTCTTTATTCTTCTATTAAGAAAAAAGCATTAGATGAAATGCCTATAATAGGAGAATGTGGTGGATTAATGTATTTATGCAAATCAATAAACTATAATGGAAGAAAATATAAAATGATAGGAATTTTTGATGGTGATGTTTATTTTTCTGATAAAGTAGTAGTAAGCTATGTTAAATTAGAAACAAAAATAAATAATATAATATCAAAAGAAGGAGATATTATAAAAGGTCATGAATTTCATTATTCATATATTGAAAATATTTCATCAGATTTTGTATTTTATGTGAAAAGAGGAAAAGGAATTAAAAATAAAATGGATGGTGCTTTTATTCATAAAACTTTAGGAATGTATACACATCTTCATTATTTATCATGTCCTAATGTACCTAAGAATTTTATTATTCATTGTAAGAATTATATTCATAAATGAATAAAGAATTTTAGATAAAAAATTCAATAACTTTTAAGTTTCTTCATTAATATTTCTTTCATTTTTATGGCATCTACATCAAGAATAGGACTTTCACTAATGATAACTGGAGATAAATTGAATTCTTTAATAACTTCAGCTAACATTTCAAAATCAGGACCATAATCCTTTTCATCCAATGTATGATGGCATTTCTCTCCTTTATCTGTAAATTCAATCTTAGTAAAATGACAATGTAAATTCTTTAATTCATTACTTCCAAGTCTATTTTCTATTTCAATTAATACTTTTCTATAATCATCTATAGTTTTAAATCTTCCTCTATCTCTTGCATGTAAATGTGCCCAATCTATTACTGGTTGAATATTATCTAAATTTTCACATAATGATAATATTTCATCTAAGGATCCAAATTGAGAAATTCTTCCCATGGTTTCAGGTCCAAGCTTAACATTTATATCTAAACTTTTCATTTCTTCTATTACTTCTTTTAATACATTTAAACATATTTCAAATGTTTCTTTTGGATTTCTTTCACCATAATATCCAACATGAAAAACTACAGGTTGAGCATTCATCCATTTAGATGCTAAAGCACATGCAATAAGTCTATTCTTACTTGCTATTATTGTTTCTTTATCACCACATAAATTAATAAAATAGGATGCATGAAGACTTAATAAAATATCATTTTCTTTTGATTTTAATCCAAATAATTCAGCATCTTTTTGTTTTATTTGTGGCTTCATGCCCCAACGAACTGCTTGATATTCAAAAGCATCAAGATTTTCTTCTTTTAATAATCTAGGGATATCAAATAAAGATGCTTTCATTTCCTTAAAAGATGGTGGAATTCCTGCAGGTCCAAATCTTGGTCTATCTGCCATAATATAATATTTAAAAATAATACGAATATTTTTTTCGCAAATAATAATTTTTAATTAAAATTTTATTAATTTTTAATAATTTTCACCATAAAGCTTATTAATTTCAATTAAATATTATAAAAATAATGAAAAAGGTATTACTTGTTTCAATATTACTTTTATTAATAGTAGGAACAGTAATAGCTTATAGTGTTACATTTTCTTCAAATCCTATAAAATCTGAAAAAATAAAAGTTGTTGCTACTTTTTATCCCTTAGCATATTTAGCAGAAAAAATAGGAGGAGAAAGAGTTTCTGTTTATACATTAATACCATATAATGTAGAAGTTCATGATTGGCAACCTTCTCCTTCTGATATAATAACTATTGAAAATTCAGACATTATAATATTGAATGGAGCAGGATTAGATTGGTGGTTTAAAAGTGAAATATTACCATTAATTAATACAAGTGGAAAAATAATTGTTGATACAACAGAAGGATTACCTCTTATATTACATAATAATCAATATGATCCTCATACTTGGCTATCACCATATATGGCAAAACTTCAAGCTGAAAAAATATTATCAGCATTTATTAAGAAAGATCCTTTAGGAGAAAAATATTATGAAGAAAGATTTAAAGAAATTGAAAGTAAATTAAATGAAATTGATGAAAAATATTTAATAGAATTAGAAAATAAGAAAAAAGATATTATAATTGTATCTCATGAGGCTTTTGGATACTTAGCAGAGAGATATGGATTTAAGCAAATAGGAATAATTGGATTGTCAGCTGAGGAAGAACCAAGTCCTAAGCTAATATCAGAAATAATTGAATTAATGAAAACATATAATATAACAACACTATATTTTGATCCTATTTATTCAGATAAATATGTAAAAATAATAAAAAATGAATTAGAAAATAAATTAGGTAATGTTAATATTTTAAAAATTTACTTATGCTTAGGTCCAATAGATAATAAAGATTATTTTGAGCAATTAGAAGAAAATCTTGAATCATTAAAAAAAGGACTTGTAGAGTGAGATTATGAAAGCAATAGAAGTAAGAAATTTAAATGTTATAAGAGATGGAAAATTAGTAATAAGAAATGCTAATTTTGAGATTAATAAAGGAGATTACGTAGGAATAATTGGACCGAATGGTGGAGGAAAAACTACTCTTATTCTTACAATTCTTGGTCAAATACCTAAATTAAGTGGAAGTATAAAATTGTTTGGAAAAGATATTGAAGAATTTAATGAATGGGAGAAAATCGCTTTTATTCCTCAAGATGCTGTAAATTTTGATAATAATTTTCCAATAACAGTAAAAGAATTTGTTTCTCTTGGAAGACTGGGAAAAAATAAAATTGGAAGAAGATTAAATAAAGAAGACTGGGAAGAAGTAAATAAAACATTAGAATTCATGGGAATTTCTGATATTGCAAATAAAAGAATAGGAGAAATTTCTATTGGACAAAAACAAAGAATGTTTTTGGCTATGGCATTAGTTAGAAATCCTGAATTAATAATATTAGATGAGCCAATATCTAATGTAGATCCTATTACTCAAGAAAAATTCTATAAAAAACTTTCAGATCTTAATTATAAAGAAGGAAAGACAATATTAGTAGTATCTCATGATCTTTCTGCAGTATTTTGTAGAATGAATAAAGTAATATGTGTTAATGTAGATGTTAATATTGCAGAAATCAAAGAAAATACAGATATTCAAGGAATTGTAAGAAAAGCCTATGGTGAACATTTCTATTTTGTTTTTCATAGACATGAATGTAAAGGAGAGTTTGAAAAATGATCGAATTATTAAGTTATCAATTCTTTCAAAATGCAATCATTGGAGGATGTTTAATAGGAATCATATGTTCATGGATAGGATTATTTTTAGTATTGAGAAGGCAAGTAATGATAGTTGATGGAGCTGCTCATACTGCTTTTGGTGGACTTGCTTTAGGATTATTATTAGGAATTGATCCATTTATTACTGCTTTAATAATAGTAATAATTTCAATATTAATAATTAATAAAATGAAGACATTTACAGATTCTGCTATAGCATTAATGCTTGCTATAGGTTTTTCTATTGGATTAATAATAATAAGCATAACAAGAGGATTTAGTATAGATATATTTAGCTATTTATTTGGCTCTATATTAACAATAAGTAGAGAAGAATTAATAATTATTTCAATTGTTACCATATTTATAACAATATTTCTTTTATTATTTCATAGAGAACTCATTGCTATTACATTTAATGAAAGAAATGCAAGAGTAATGGGAATTCCAGTGGATTTGATCTCTAATATTTTCAATTTTATTATAGCAATTACAATAATACTTTCAATAAAAATTGTAGGAGTAATCCTTATAGTTGCACTTATTACTATTCCTGCATTAATATCATTACAAATAAAAACTTCTTTCAATAATACAGTTATTATTTCAATTTTAATAGGATTATTTGGAATAATATTAGGTATATTTATTTCAGCAATTTATAAATTATCAACATCAGGTATAATAGTCTTTACATTAGTTATTATTTATGCTATAGTTTATATTTATTCAAAAATAAAAATTATTAAAAGGGAAAAATTATGATTGTAAGCATATCTATTCCTGATGAGCTTTTAGAAGAACTCAATAAGATATTAAATAAAGAATGGTATGTAAGTAGATCTGAAGTTCTTAGACATGCTATAAGAAAATATATTTATGAATATAAAGATTTAGAAAAGATAGAAGGAGAAGTTGTTGCTACTCTGAGCATTCTTTATGAAAAATTTTGTGAAGAAGATATAAGACATAAATTCATAGATATAATAATTGCATTTATTCATGTTCATATTAATAATAATAAATGTCTTGAAGTAATGGTAATAAAAGGAAAAGCTGAAAAATTAAGAAAAATGATCAGTGAATTGAAGACAAGAAAAAATATAGAAAATATTGGAGTTTCAATTATATATAGAGAAACATAATAATTGATATTTATGTTTACAGAAGAAGAAATAGATTGTATTATTAATGCTGGAAAAATTGTAAGAAATTTATTAAGTAGAGTAAAATCTTTTATAAAAGAGAATATAAGCTTATTGGAATTGAGTGAAAAAATTGAAAATGAAATAAGAAATTATAATGGTGAGCCTGCTTTTCCATGTAATATTGGAATTGATGAAGTTGCAGCACATTATACACCATCAATAAATGATAATAAGAGATTAGCTTATGGATGTTTATTGAAAATAGATATAGGTGCACATATTAATGGATTTATAGCAGATGCTGCAATTACTATATCCTTTGGATCTGAATATGAAGAAATGATAGAAGTTGCAAAAGAAGCATTAGATAAGGCATTATCTTCAATAAGTATTGGAGAAAAAATCTCTAATATTGGAGAAATTATTGAAAAGACTATAAAGTCCTATGGATATAAACCAATATCAAATCTTACTGGTCATAAGATTTCTAGATATATGATACATGCAGGAGTAAGTATACCAAATGTAATTAGTAATACCTATGGAAGAATTGAGCCATGGTCTTTATATGCTATTGAGCCTTTTGTAACATTATCAAAAGCTAAAGGAGAAGTAATAAATGGACCTTTAGGTAATATATTACAAATAATTAAAATTAAGGGACCAAAGGATCCTAAATTAAAAGATTTCTTTGATTTCTTATTTAAAAAATATAAGACATTGCCTTTTGCAAGAAGGTGGATAGAAAATCAAGAATATTTAGATATTCTTAAAAAAGATAAATTGATTTATGAATATCCAGTATTAATAGAGGCAAGTGGATTCCCAGTAGCTCAAGCAGAACATACTATATTGACAACAGATAAAGAAGTAATTGTTATTACATAGAAAAAAATAAAAATTATTCTTCAACAGTTATAGCTTGAGTTGGACATTGAGAAACACATGCCATACAAAGTATACAATCTTGTGGTCTTTTAGGAACAGCTTTATTATTTATAAAATCAAAGACATTAGTTGGACATACTGATATGCAAAGTCCATCTCCATTACATTTTTCCTGGTCTACTATTACTTTTGGCATTTTTAAGACCCTATAACTTGTTAATATAATTATTTTATAAAAACTTTATGGTGTGCTTACTTCGCGAAGTTTTTCACTTGCAGGTAATCCAGCAATTCCCCATGATTCCTTTGGAACTTCTATAATTATTACTTCAACTGCTTCCTTTGGAATTCCAAGATCTGTAAATACCTTTGTTATTCCTTCTATTGTTTTTCTTTTAGCTATATCTGAAAATCCCTTCCAAACATAAACACATACTACTGGCATTTTTTTACCTCATTTTATTTTTTATTTTATTTTATTTAAGTATTATTAATATTCTTCACTTAATCTTTGGAAATACATAAATGAATGGCCACATGAAGGACATTCTTGAGGAGGAGTTTTTCCAATATGAACATAGCCACATTTTCTGCAGACCCAAACTATTGGTTCATCTCTTTTAAAGAATTTTCCTGATTCTAAAAGCTCTAATAATTTTTTATATCTTTCTTCATGATGCTTTTCAGCTATTATTATTGCTTCTATTCTTGATGCAATATCATTAAATCCTTCTTCTCTAGCAATTTTTGCAAATTCAGGATAAAGCTCAGAATTTTCATAGTGTTCTCCTTTAATAGCAGCTTTTAAATTATCAATAGTATTTCCAATAGATAATGGAGCTGAAGCTTCAATTTTAATTTCATCTAAATTTCCTTTTAGTTTTTGAGCTAATTCAAAAAATGTTTCAGCATGTTCTTTTTCATTCATAGCAGTAATTTCAAATATTTCTGCAATTTGTTCATATCCTTCTTTTCTTGCTATACTTGCATAAAATGTATATCGATTTCTTGCTTGTGATTCTCCTACATATGCTTTTATTAAATTTTCAAAAGTCCTCATAAAATAAAATATTAATAAAGTATATTTATAGCTTACTAAAAGAAAAATTAAAAAGAAAAAATTTAAAAAAACTAGATTTTCAATTAATAATTTATGTGTGTTCTTGGTAAAGATAAATTAATAGAATTAAATAAAGAATATAGAATAATACATCCATTCAATGAAAATCAACTAGATGGAGATAGCTATATACTTACAGTAGGACAAGATGTAGTATTAAACTATTTAGAACATCAAAATATAATATCCTATGAAATAGTATTCACACCACCAAATTATATTGCATATTTAACTGCAAAAAGTAGATATGGAAGAATGGGACTTTCATTTTTAAATGCAGCAAAAGTTCATAGTGGATTTTGTGGAAGACTTGCACTTGAAGTTGTAAATCTAAGTAATGAGAGAAAACCAATAATAATAAGAAAAGGAGATCCATTTATGCATATAGAGTTTATAAAAAGAGAAGGCTCTCCTTCTCCATATGAAGGAGAATATCAATTTCAATATATGAGTAATGAAGAAATAGAAGAATACATTCCAATATTAAAAAAAGCAATTCCAAATTTTGATAGATTATTTAAAATATGGATGAGTAAGAAATCACATCAATTTCCATAGATCATCTCCAACATAGTGTAAATTTTTAATTGCTTTTCCTTTTCTCTTTTCAAAAATTTCTTTTGAATTCATAATCATAATTCCTATGGCAATAGGTTTTTCATATTTTTCATCTACGATTAATACAATTTTTCCAATTTCAGCATTATTTTTAATTTCTTTTATTCCTGGAGCCATTATATCTGCTCCATTAACTATATGAGGTACTGCGCCCATATCTACAATAACTTTTGGAAGTAAATCAAGAATTTCCTTTGATGATTTTAATGTTGGAATTAAATTTTCATCTATTAAAATAGCAATAGGTTTTCCTTCTTGAAAATATATTTTCTTTTCATCTTTTGTTTCTACTACTTCAATAATTTTCTTTTTATCTAAATCAATAGAATATTTTTCTTTTAGAATTTTTAATAATTCTTTTTGTTCTTTAGAACTTAGTGGATGTCTTTTTTTAATCATAGTAATTTCACTTACATCAAATGTTTATTATAAACTTTCCGATAGGGGTTCAGCTCCCATATAAATTCATATAATTTTTCATTGCCTCATCTTTATTCCCCTGCATTCCACTCGGGTTTTCATCGGGCTTGGGGGCATTCAGGGTCACCCAAAAAGCCTACATCTTAAGTTGCTACCATCGGGAAGAGCCTTCATCTTAAGAGTCTCAACTAAAGGCTTTGATCCCTCACGAACTAATATGCATTTTTGTACGAAAGGCTTAAATAATGTTTTTCATAATCGAAAAATTGCTTATAGCAGGAGTTGAATATGAGCGAACATAGTGCAACTGAATTATTAAGTCAATCCCTAGGTTCAATAGTTTTAGTAAAACTGAAAGGAGGAAGAGAAATTAGAGGATTAATAAAGAGCTTTGATCAGCACTTAAATTTAGTATTAGAAAATGCAGAAGAATTAATAGGAGAGAATAAAGAACCAAGAAAATTGGGAACAGTAATAGTAAGAGGAGATAATGTAGTTTTAATTTCTCCATCTCCAAGGTGATCTAAATGAAAGGAACACCATCAATGGGAAGAAGATCAAGAGGAAAAACACATATTACATGTAGAAGATGTGGCCGTCATAGTTATCATGTAAGGAAGAAGAAATGTGCAGCATGTGGTTATGGAAAATCAGCTAGAAGAAATGACTAAAAAATTAAAATAATAGAAATAAATAAATAAAAAAAAGAAGAAGGGCCGGTAGCTCAGAGGAAGAGCGCCCGCTTGGCGTTATAAAATACCAAAATGCGGGAGGTCGAGGGTTCAAATCCCTCCCGGTCCACCATTATTTCATACAATTATCAATAATGAATTTATGTAAATAAAATACTCTAAGACGTTTAGAAGTTTTGCATTATTTCAAAATAAAAAATTAAAATATTCCTTTAAAAAAATGCTAATAGAAGATAGTTAGGGAATAATATATGGCATCATTAAAAATATTTAGTTATTTTGATTACCTTTTAAAAGCTACATATTTTATCATTTTTAGTAAAGATGTATTAGCTAAAAAGCTACTTCTATTACTTAAATTTTATACTTTGTGTATAATAAGAGCGCTTGTAGAAATAACACATTTACAAATATTTGCAAATTACTTGATGTTATTAAATTATAAGCTTATGTTTAATGAGAGTATAAGTTGTGAAAAAGAGATATATTATATCAATGATTATCTTTCTCTTCTAATATTATCACCTCTTTATGAGAGAAAAGTATTTCTTCATTTAAATAAAGAAATAATGAAACTCTTACGTTTGAAAAATAAAATAGTTATGATAGATATAGGAGCACATGTAGGTAAATATACCATTCATTTTGCTAAGTTATTTAAATCTTTAAAAATTATAGCTATAGAGCCTATACCTACAAATTTTATCATATTGTGGAAAAATATTAAAATTAATAATATTGAAAATGTAATTCCATTGAAATTTGCTTGTATAGATATCGATAAGGAGATACAATTTCATATATCACTTAAAAGTTATGCTCATTCATTAGCTAAACGAGAAACTTCTATAAGTTTAATGGTAAAAGGACGGAGCCTAGATAGTATAGTTAATGAGATGCAATTAGAAAGCATAGATATATTAAAGATAGACGTAGAAGGAGCAGAACCTATGGTTCTTAGAGGAGGCTTAAATACCATAAAGAAATACAAACCAATTATATTCATAGAAATATCACCAAGCAATTATAATTTAGTTGCAAGAATTTTAAAAGAATGTAATTATAATTTAACATTAATTGAAGATTATAATTATATTGCTCAGTATAGTAAGCTGCCTCATAGCTGAGCTAGAAACCTTCTTGCCAATTGTATATTAATAGATATGAAATTTTAGATTTACCAAATCTTTTTAAACATAAATACGTATATACATATTTATGGCAAAAAAGAAGCTCACTTTAAGTATTGATGAAGATTTATTGAAAGAAGCTAAAAGAATTTCTGCTCTTGAAGGAAATAGTTTGAGTAGTATTGTTGAGGAGTATTTTGAAGGATTAGTATTTGAAAAGTGGATTAAAGAGCTTTGCAATGATCTAAGTTTTAAAGATATTAAACCTACAATAGAGTCAGAGATTCCAAAAAATAGACCCAAGGGATTAGAAGCTTCAAAAATAATAAGAGAATTAAGAGATGAGCAAATGAGGAGAATATTTAATGCTAAAGAGTGAAGAGATATTATATTTAGATACTAGCGCTTTGGTGAAGAGATATATCGAAGAGTCTAAAAGTGATGTTGTAGATGAGATCTTTAGAGATTCATATAAGGGAATTAAAACACTAGCATTTTCCTACTGGAATCTTGCTGAAGCTATAGTTGTATTTGATAAATATGAAAAGAAGTTAGGTCTTAATGCAAAAGAGATTATGAAAAACATGCTAAGAGAAATTACAACTCTTTCAAGATTGCATAGATTAATTATTGTTAATATAACTCCTTCTCTCTTACGAAAATCCATAAATCTTATACTAAAATATCATATTTATGTAGCAGATGCTCTTCAAATTGCTACAGCTAAGAAAATTAAAAGCTCTATAATTGTTACAGGAGATAAAGAATTAGCAAACATAGCTCAAGCTGAAGGTTTAAAAGTTTTTTATCTAACCCCTTCATTCTAAAACTGATTTCCTCTTGCCCTAAAGAGCGACTTGCTGGTTCCTCACATCTATTTGAGTTTACATCTGTAAGATATTTTGATATTTAAAAAGCTAAAGTCATTAAAACTGATGGACTTATCCTTTAGAATGGAATAGTCAGATGTATAATACTTTAACATTAAGTTTTTGTGCTATTTTATATTGATTTTCATCTGAAGTGATAAGAACTGCTTGTTTGCTTATTGCTTGAGTTATGAAAAGTGTATCATATATAGGTATTTTGTTTTCAATAGCTATTCTAAATGCTTGATTTAAATATAGATCTTGCTCTTCTACTATAAGTAATGTATTCTTTAGTTTTAATAGATCATCTAGTAGTACAAAAGCTTTCTCAATATTTATATTTTCCAATAATATAGTTCTTCTCCAAATAGCATTTGCAACTTCCTTAATAGCTAAGTCAAGAGTATATGGTTTCTCAATAATGATTTCTTTAACTTTTCTCCATCCTTCTTCTTTTAATAGAAATTTTGCTATAGTAGAAGAATCAATGACTTTCTCTGTCAATTCTAATCCACCTAGATATAGTACCTGCAGGAAGTTCTGGAATATCTTTTAAATCTTCTTCAATTTTTCTTAAAAGTTCCTCAGCTTCCAATTGAATTACAGTATTCTCGATAAATCTTCTTATTAATTCACTCCAATTAACATTACGAAATTTTTGCATTCTTTCTTTTAATTTCTTAGGAATTCTAACACATACAACAGTAGACATATAATAATCGTAAAACAAAATTGTAAAACAAAAATATAAATATATCTGTAATACTTAGATATTAATTGTTCTTTACTCTAAATTAAATTCAATCATTTTAATATCAAGATTAAAGCAATAAATTATATATAACATTAAAATAATATTTAAAATCAAGTGGTATTATGAAAGTAATTTCACATAAAGATCTTTTATCCATATGGAATAGATGCTTAAGAAATGGTAGCTTAGGAAAACTATCAAAAATTGAAAAAGCATTTTTAAGAGCAAGTATAGTTTATTCAAAAATAAAAGGTAAAATAATAAATGAAAAATTAATAGAGAAAATTGAAAGTATAATTAATAAAATTGGTAAAAGCTTAAAAGAGAAAATATTTGAAAAAGGATTAGAAAAAGCATGGATTATGTTAAAAGGAAAGACCTATAAGATTTTTCCAATAGTTAGAAAATGGATAAATGAAGATGAATATATCATCTGGTTGGGAACTGAAATATTTGTAAGTAAGGTTGTTATAGGCTATTATTAAATTGAGAAAGATAATAGGAGTAAATACTATAAAGTAATAATTATAGATGCTTATTTAAAGGATGAAATATTGAGTCCTCTTTACATTTTATCTATTATTACATTTTCCATAGTTTTTGTCTGGAGTATTTATAATGGTTTAATTTTAGCTACTGGTATTTTTCATTCAAAATTAAATTCAAAATTTTCACATAGAAAAATTTCATATGAAGTAAAAAATTATCCTATGATTTCAATTATTATTCCAGTAAAAAATGAAGAAAAAATTATAGGAAGATGCTTAGATGCTTTTTTAAAAGTTAATTATCCTCATGATAAAATGGAAATTATAATTGTTGAAGATGGCTCAATAGATAGAACTATTGATATATGTATGAAGTATACTGAAAAATATCCTAATTTAATAAAGTTTTTACATAAATCAGTATCCAATGGAAAGCCATCAGCTTTAAATTTTGGACTTAAATATGCAAGAGGAGAAATTATTGGAATTTTTGATGCGGATAGCATACCTGAATCTGATATATTAAAGAAAGTTGCTTTCTATTTTGATGTATTAAAAGTAGATGTTTTACAAGGAAAAACCCTTCCAATAAATACTAATGAAAATATATTAACTAAGATCATATCATATGAAGATTTTATTAAATATGAAGGAAGAATTAAAGGTAAGGAAATTTTGAAATTATTTGTTCCATTAACTGAAAGTTGTTATTTTATTAAGAAGGAATTAATATTAGATATTGGTGGATGGAATGAAAATTGCTTATCTGAAGATACAGAATTAGCAGTTAAACTTTTGGAAAAAGGAATTAAAATAAAATATGCAGATGATATAATATGTTGGCAGGAAAATCCATCAAAAATTAAAGCTTTTTATGAGCAGAGAAAAAGATGGCTTAGAGGAACAATGGAGGCTGCAATTAAGTATGGAAGACTAATTAAAAAATTAAATAAGGAAAATATAGATGCTGAAATGACATTAATAGGACCATTCATTTCCATACCATATTTATTAAGTTATATATTAGCAATTTATTTTATTATATTTCCATATGAAGGAATATTAGTAATATTAGCTCAATTGTTTATAATAGCTAGTATAGTAGCATCAATTATTACAGGAATTATTTTGAGTATTATTATTAAGCCAAGAAGAAAATCTAATATTTTATTAATACCTTTAATTTATGTTTATTGGATTATTCAAACAATCATCGCTTTACATTCATTTATTGATATAATTATTAAAAGACCTATAAAATGGGAAAGGACAGAAAAGTCAGGAATAAGTACTTTGTATATGAAATATTAATAAATTATTAGTGATCATAATGATGCAAAATTTAAAGAGCGCATAAAAATTTAGAATGATTTTAGTTACAGGTAGTTCAGGTTTTATTGGCAGTCATTTAGTTGAAAGACTTAGAAGAAAGGGGTTTAAGGTTATAGGTTTAGATCATAGGCCAAGCATATTTACTGATATTGTTGGTGATATAAGAAATTATGATTTGCTGAAAGAAATTATGCAAAACATTAATGTAGTTGTACATTGTGCAGCTCAGACCAGCGTAATTAAATCTGTTGAAAATCCAATTTTTGATGCTGAAGATAATATTTTGGGAACATTAAATGTCCTTGAGGCTGCTAGAAGAACAAATAAGATTGAATGTTTTATTTATTTGAGTTCAGCAGCTGTTTATGGTATACCACATTATGTCCCTATTGATGAGAATCATCCCTGTCATCCTATTTCACCTTATGGTATTAGTAAGCTAGCTGGAGAGCATTATACTAAAGTCTATTTTGAGATTTACAATTTGCCTACAATTTGTATTAGACTATTTAATGTATATGGTAAAAATCAAGATCTTGAATCTCCTTATTCAAGTGTTATTTCTAAATTTATCAATAGAATGATCAAAAATTTACCTTTAATAATTTATGGGGATGGAGAACAAACAAGAGATTTTATTCATGTTAATGATGTAGTAGATATGATAATTAAAGCTATAGAATGTAAGGAGGCTATTGGAGAAACATTTAATTGTGGAACAGGAAAGGAGACCTCAATAAATGAGCTTGCAAGGATTATGATGTCGCTTTCTGGAAAAACTCTTGAGATTAAGTATTCTAATGCTAGACCAAGTGATATAAGACGTAGTTGTGCAGATATAAGAAAGGCTGAAAAAATTCTAGGTTTTAAGCCTAAGATAAGTCTTGAAAAAGGTCTAGAAGAACTATTGAAGAACTATAACAAATAATAATTAATGATATATCATGGCCTAGAATAATAAATATAATATCAATAAATAAGTGAAAATGCCAGATCTATTAACACATTTTGCTGTAGCATTTGCACTTATAGCACCTTTCTTAGGTATTAAGAAAGCACTTATAGCTGGAATAATAGCACTCATTCCAGATATAGATGTCTTACTTCATCTTCATAGATACATATCTCATTCAATTATAGTATTATTGATTTTAACCTTACCTATTGCTTATTTAATATCAAAAATTGGTATAAAATGGAAAACTTCAATTTTAATGATTATAGCATTAATAACTCATCCAATCTTAGATATGTTTCAATCATATACACCTATTTTATATCCACTATTCAGCTCAATATTTATTGATGTGAAATCTGGATTTCTTTTAGGTAAAGAGATTAGTCCATATTTTGATTTAATTATTCATACAAAATCATTTGATTTCACTCCATTTGTAAGCATGGATGGACCATTATTTACTAATGAGACATTACCAATATCTTTTGTCCTTATAATTGTTCCCATAATATATTCATTAGTGAAGAGTGAATCAATAAAGAGTAATCATGAATACAAATAATAATATTGTAAATAAATCAGATTCAAAAACATTTAATATAAAATCTATTTCACCTGAGGACATAACAATTATTATACCAACATTTAATGAGCATGAAGCTATTGGATTGGTTTTAGATGAACTTAAACAGGAAGGCTATACAAATATAATTGTTATAGATGGTTATTCAACTGATGGAACAGCTGAAATTGCTAAAGAAAAAGGAGCTTTTGTTATTTTTCAACATGGACCTGGTAAATCTGGAGCTATAAAAACAGCTTTAGAATATGTGAAAACACCCTATATAGTTGTTATGGATGGTGATTACTCTTATGATCCAAAGGATATTAAAAATATGCTTGTTCATGCTGAAAAATATGATGAAATAATAGGCTTTAGAAATAAAAACATAGGATTATTACATAGAATTGGAAATAAGATCATTAATATTACCTTTAATATTTTATTTGGAGCAAAATTAAGAGATGTTTGTAGTGGCATGTATCTTGTAAGAACTGAGGCTATTAAAGATATTGAATTTAAAAGTAAAGACTTTAGTATTGAAGTTGAAATTGCAGCTCATATATCTACTTATGGTAAAATAACTGAAGTACCAATAAATTATAGGAAAAGAATTGGAAAAAAGAAAATTAAGAGTTTTAGAGATGGATTTGCAATAATAATGTCAGTTATAAGTCTTGCATTGAGCTATAATCCAGTATTTTTCTTTTCTATTTTAGCTTCTCTTCTCTCTATTCCAGGGGTTATACTAACAATTTGGCAACTCTATTTAAGATATACATATGGAGCTGAGGCATGGTCCATGGGTATTGCATGGCTTGGATTATTCTTAGTTATATTAGGACTTCAAGGATTTACAGTAGCTACAATTTCACTTATGCTTAAAAGAATGGAAAAAAGAATAATTCATTTTTTAAAAAGAGAGTAAGAATTGAGTTGGATATTAAACGAAGAGGTTTTAGCAGTTTTAATTGCAATAGTATTAGTATCATCAGTTATTGCAGGAGTTCAAATTTTAAATGCTGGACGAGTAATTGAACCTTTTTCAGAGCTTGGTTTACTTGGACCAAGTGGAAAAATAAGTGATTATCCAAAGGAAGTAATTGCTGGATCAAAATTTACATTAAATATCTATATTGGAAATCATGAAGGAAAAACAATGTATTATAAAATTCTCATAAAGCTTAGTAATAATTCAGCTATAAATGAAACAATACCTTTATCATCTAAGCCAATAATGGAAGTTAGAACTATTTTATGTCATAATGATTCTCAAATAATTCCAGTAAATATAACATTATATGAGCCTGGTAGATTAAGATTAGTTTTTGAGATGTGGATTTTTAATGAAAGTATTGGAGATTTTAGCTATAGTGGAATATGGAATCAACTTTGGCTTAATGTTACTAAGCCATCTATAGAATATCAAGTACCAATTATATATAAAGAAATAAGTCCTCAATTAGAATCTGAGCTTATTAATGGATACTTATCAATAAGAAGAGCTGAAAATAATGGAGGAAATGTTTCAGAAATGGTTAATATGATGAATCAAGCTCTGTATTATGCTCAAATTGGAGATAATGCTAAAGCTGAAGAAATTATAAATAAAGTTATATCAATGGAGCCTGAAATTTCAAGAATTGGTATGGAGAATTCTAAAATAAGACTTTATACAAGTATAGGAGCTATAGTAACCATAATAACTATTGGGATATTATTCTTCATGTATTTCAGACATAGAATTTGGATTTATTGGGCTAAAATTAATGGAAATTATAAAGTTATTTGGATTGGAGGAAATAATAAGCTTAATAATATTGAAAAAATTATAAAGGATAAGATTAAATCAAATAAAGAATTATATGTAAGTGATATTGTATTTAAGCTCAAAGTAAATAATAAATCATATGAAATTGCAAAAACTCTATATAAGCTTAATAAAAATAAAATCTTAAAAATTATTGATCCTAATCCACCTAAGAAATTTATTAATTATTTATTTTCAAGATATAATATTGGATTTATGATAGCAATAATTCTTATAGCTTTATGCTTAATATCTGTATACTTATCAGAATTTATTATAGTATCAGCTTTAAGAATAGTATTTGGCTCTATTTTTGTGCTATTTATTCCAGGATATTCACTTGTAGAAGCATTATATCCAAAGGAAGAAGATATTAGTCCTCTTGAAAGATTAGCACTTTCTATTGGACTTAGTTTAGCTCTTGTTCCACTTATAGGCTTAATATTGAATTATACTCCATGGGGTATTAGACTTAATCCAATATTAATCTCTCTTTCATTAACATCATTAACTCTATTGATTATATCATCTTATAGAAAATTCAATATTTTTAGATTAAAAATATGAGTGATAAAAATCTCAGTTTTGGTTTATTTTTAGTAATATTTGGAGTTTTCTTTAGTATAGGATCTTATTTTATACTTATGAATATTCCATTAACAGCATTAGGTATAGGAATTTCAATTTTAGGTATAGCTTGGGCTACGATTCCATCTAATCCTATTCCAAGAAAGTCTACTGCAAGTCTTATTAAGTCCTCATGTAGTAATATTGAAGTATTACTTGAGGCATTAGGATTATTTGAAAGAGCTATTTATATTCCAACAAATGGAAAAATTATTGCCTATATACCAATTAAGAAATCTGAAGAAATAACATTAAGTGAAATAAAAGAAAGTACAAGTAAGTTTATTTTTAAAAATGGTAAAAATCTAGGAGTAATTATTATACCGCCATGGATTAGTAATCCAATTAATAATCCTATTCCAGAAACTAATCTTGATGGTATTTTAGAGTATGCTCTTTTAGATTCTGAAATAGCCTCATCAGTTACAGTAGTAAAAAATGAAGATAATATTGTTATTGAGATTAAGGGATTAAAAATTGATATTGATTATTCAAGATTTAAAATTGTTATGGGATCATTACCAGCATGTATTGCAGCACAAGCAATAGCTTTAGCTCTTTCTAGACCTACAAAAATAATTAGTGAAAGAAAAGAAAATAATAAATTAATAGTTCAGTTGAGGATTTTAAATTGGACAGACAGAAAATTTACTTAATTACATTAGCTATTCTAATTACTTTAAGTGTTTCATTTCTTGCAGCTTTAAATGAAAATAGACTAGATGTCTACATAAGTATATTTACAATAATATATTTTACTACTAAAGCAATTTTTAGACCTAGAAAAAGAACATGGGATTTTTTAGCTCTTATACTGATATTAGTATTTAGCTATATAGTAGCTATAAGAATCATAGATATAATATTAAAACCTTGAAATTGCATATTAAAAAAGGTATTATAATAGTATTAACATTAGCTATTGTATTAATGATATATTCCCTTATTCAATTTCAACCTCCTTTAAAACCTATGATAAGACATGTTAATCCTTATATGGAAATTGAGAGAAATCCAATGCCAATTCTCTTAACATCATCAGTTTCAAAAATATTTGATAATTTAATTATTGGTAACTATAATGCTACAATTAAAGAATTGAATACCTTAAGTATAGTCTACATTCCTGAAAGATATAGATTTATAGCCAATAGATTTATGCAACTTCTAAATGATACATCAATTACTTTAAATGATATTGAAGTATTATTAAATAAAGCTGAAGATTTGATAAAAATTGGAAAGGAAGAAGATGCAAAAAATTTACTTTATGAGGCATCATTAAAGATTACATCTGTAAATATTACATATAATGAATTGAAGAATGCTTATAAAGAATTTACTAAATCATTTAATATTCAAGCTATTGATTATAAAATTGATAAAATTAGTGAAATAATTAATAATTTACATGAAAGACTTATTGAATTATTAAAAATAATTGAAAAGCAGAAAACACTTGAAAATTCATATTTAATAATTGATGTTAAGCCAAGAACTATTTGGGTTGGTGAAAATATAGAAGTATTTGGTAGACTTTATACAGAAAAAGAAAATCTTACTGAAAAGACTATTCAAATATATGTAGATGAAGTAATGTTAGCTAAGGCTATAACAGATAATAATGGTGAATTTCATATTAATATAACTATTCCTTATGTTTATAAGCCTATTATTAAAATTCAAGCTATTTACATATCATCAGATGATTATAAATCAGCATTATCAAATATTATTGAAGTGAATTTGCTTTATATTAAACCAGTAATAAAAGCTGAAGTAATTGGAGATGTATTGCCAGGAAAAAGCTTCATATTAAAAGGAAATATAGAAGCTGAGAAATCATTACCATATTCATTTATAAAAATTTCATATTTTGATCATGAATTAATTACTAATTCAGAAAATGGAAATTTCATGATTACATTATACACACCTGATTATATTTCTGAAGGTGAACATAATATAAAAATTGAAACATCAGCATGGAAAATTTTTGCTCCAGCTGAAACTAATATAAAAATTAATGTTAAAAAGCTTCCAATTAATGCAACAATTCAATTACCTAAAATTACTTTAGCAGGATTATCATTAAATATAAATGGAAAAATCTATAATGAAGAAATTAATACTACAATTAAGACAATTTTTTTAGATCATACTTATACTATAAATTCAAATAAAGAATTCAATATGAGCTTATTTATTCCACTGAATACTTTTTCAGGTTATTATAATTATGAAGTTGATATTTTACCAGATATTCCATGGTATAAAAGTATAATATTAAAAGGAAGTATTCTAGTCATTAATCCAATTATAATTTTAGCTCCTATTAGTCTTATATCATTACTATCCATAAGGATTTCAAAAGAAAAAAGAAAAGAAATTATTGAAAAGAAAGAAATTCAAAAAGAAATTCAAGCATTTGAAAAAATTAGTATAAAGAAATATTCTAAATATGATTGGATTATTGATATGTACTGGCAAGCTTTAGATAAAATTAGTAAATTAGTAGGAATTGATATGAGGCCTTCTATGACTTTAAGAGAGTATTTTAATGAAGTTAAATCTAAAATTGGAAATTTAAAAGATCATTTTGAAATTTTAACAATCGTTACTGAAAAAGCACTTTATTCATATGAAGTTTCAAATAATGAAATTGAATTATTAAAAAATGCCTTTGAGAAAATTAAATATGCTTAAATCTATAATATTTGGCATAATATTAGCTTTAATTACAATTTCCATAGCCTCAGTTTTTCTTCCATCATATGATGATTATCAACTATCAAATCCATATTGGAATGGCTTAGAAATATTCATGAAAAATACTAATGCTATACCTATAAATTATGAAAAAATTCCTCCAGAAAACTCTATACTATTCATAATAGGACCATCATTAAGTATAGAAAATATTGAAAAATTAAAGGAATATGTTTTAGAAGGAGGAACAATTGTAATTATGGATGAAAATGGATTAGCAAATTCTATTCTATCAGGATTAGGATTAAATATAAGAATTAATGGATCTATTATGCTTGATCCAGTATTTTATTATGAAAACTGGAAGCTACCTAAAGTATTCAATATTGTAAGTAGTGATATAATGCAAGATGTTAATAGTATTATATTAAATATTCCATCAATATTAGAAATTAAAGATTCTAAAGCAATAGTATTAGCATATTCTTCAAGTTTTAGCTTTCTTGATTTAGATGGAAATTATGATTATTCAAATAAAGAACCTACAGGTCCATTTCCTATTGCAGCTATGATAAATTATGGAAAGGGAAAAATAATAGTTTTTTCTGATTCAAGTATATTTATAAATAGTATTATTAATCTAGGGGATAATCTTAAATTACTTCATAATATTATTAATAATAAAAAAGTTTTTATTGATACTAGTCTATGGCAATTAACACCTCAAATAATGTATAGAAATGTGATTTTAAGTGCATATAGAATTCTTTCATTTCCAGAATTTAAGTATAGCTTAGTTATTACAACCATAATGATAATATACATGGTATTACATAAAAGTAAAATAGCTATAAGTAATGAAGAAATAAATGAAATAATTAAGAATCATCCAGAATGGAATGAAAAATTACTTAAAGCCATAAAGGAGGCTAGAAGAAAAATTGTCAGATATAATAAATAAAATAATTGAAGAAATTGAAAATTTCATAGTTGGTAAAAAAGAAGTAATAAAAATGATGCTTGTAGCTTTAATAAGTGAAGGTCATATTCTTCTTGAAGGCCCTCCTGGAACTGCAAAAACACTTATGGCAAAAACTTTTGCAAAAGCAATAGGATTAAGCTTTTCAAGAATACAAATGACTCCTGATATGCTACCAGCTGATATAATTGGTACAGTCATCTATGATGCTAAAAATAGTGAATTTAAAGTTAAAAAGGGACCAATATTTGCTAATATTGTTCTCATAGATGAGCTCAATAGAGCTCCTGCAAAAACACAAGCAGCTTTCTTAGAAGTAATGCAAGAAAGACAAGTAACTATTGAAGGTATTAGCTATTTAGTTGATAGACCATTTCTAGTAATTGCCACACAAATACCCTATGGTTCAGCAGGAACATATCCACTTACTGAAGTTCAAATTGATAGATTTTCATATAAGGTTAAAATTACTCATGCTAGTGCTGAAGAAGAAATGAAAATTCTTGAGAAAATAGATCTTATTGAAACAAATGAAGCAAAACAAGTTGTAGAAAAAAAGCAAATTTTAGATCTTATAGAAGAAGCTCGTAGAGTTTATGTTTCTGAAGCTATTAGAAAATATATTGTTGATTTAGTTACATGGCTTAGAAATAATAATACATTATTAGAAGGACCAAGTACTAGAGCAAGCATATGGCTTATGAAGGCAAGTAGAGCTTATGCTCTAATAAATGGTAGAAATTATGTAATTCCAGATGATATTAAGGCTATTGCGCCATATGTTTTAAGACATAGAATTCAATTGAAAAGAGAAATGATTGAAGAAATCAATGAAGATCAAATAATTGAAGAAGCAATTAATACAGTACCAGTCCCTAAGAGATAAAATGATAAAAGGAAAAATCTTATTAATATCAGCTATAGTTTTATTACTATTCTATATAATATTTCAAGATATAATATTATTATTAATTACAAGTATAATTGCTATTATTTTATTATATTCATTATTTATATTATTATGGAATGTAAAAGAATTGAAGAAAATTAATATTAAGCCTAATAATATTGAATTGAAAATTTTAGCTGGAACAAGTAAATCCATAGAAGCTAAAATTGAATCCTCTAAATCAATTAAGGTATTTTTAGAACATCCTTTAGAATTTTGTAAAATAAATCCTCAGTATAAATTAAATGAAAAAATGATATTAGAATTTTCACCAATTCTTGCTGGTATTCATGAATCAGAATGGATTGAAATGGAAGTTAATTCTCCATTTGAAATTTATTCTATTAAAATTAAAATTCCATTTAAAATGAAAATAATAGTATTACCAAGATTTACTCCAATATTAACTAGAGCATTAGAATTGATCACAGGAATAGGAGCAATAGCCTATGAAGTACCAATTCAAATTTTAGGCAAGGGAACAGAATATGCTGAAACAAGAGAATATATGTTAGGTGATGATCTTAGACATATTGATTGGAAGGCAACTGCTAGAACTCAAAAGCTTATGATAAAACAATTTTATCAAGATTCAGGTGGATCTATGAATATTATTTATGATATGAAAAGTAATGGACCTATAACAAAGGATAAGGCTATAACTGAATTTCTAAATTTAGCTACAATACTTACATTACAATCAATTCCCTATAATATAATTACTATTGATGAGAATAATAATTTGAAAATAATGAAATTTAAAGATGTGAAATTAGCACTTAAAAAAGCTATAAAAATAGCTTTAGAAGCTATAATTACAGATTATGGATTTCTCTATGAATTTATTGAGCCATGCTCTATGAGAAAAATACTTAAAATAATTAATGAAGAAATAGAAGAGGAAAATCAATTAATTATAGAAAATACAGATACTATTGTAATTACATGTCTTATTGGAGATTTAACATGGCTTATGGATATTTATGAAATGCTTAAATTAAGTAATAAAAAGCTAATTGTTTATGTTCCATTAGGAGCTTGGCTTGATAGTAAAACACTTGAGCAAGCCTATATTGATTATGAAAAACAAATGAAGCTAATAAATAATCTCAGAAAAATGGGAATAGAAATTAGACAGAGTGAAATCTTAAAATTATGAAAAATATTTTCTTTATAATTCCAGCAAGAAATAAGGAAAATGTAAAAGAAAAAATTATGGAATTAGAAAATTTGAAGGTAAATTATATTATTGTTTGTGGTGAAAAATTAAATCATAAAAATGTTGTATATAGACCTCCAAAAGGTAAATGGGATGCAATAAACTTTGGTAGCCAATTCGTGCCTAGGAATGTCAATGTGGTTGTGCTGAATGATGTAGATACTGTGATACATAACTTTGAACATGCCCTCAGCCATTTAAATGACGAGGCAGATATAGTTTATTGTAAGGTGAATGTGCTTAAAGGTCCTCAAGTGAAGTTTTATAGGATTGCTGACCCTATAAGGAAGAGGTTTCACATATTCGCAAGTGGGGAACTAATGCTGATGAGACGTGATGCTTTCGAACGTGTTTTGCCGATACCACCATGCATAGCTGAAGACTCTTACATACTTTTCAAGGCCCTGGAGCTCGGCTACAGAGCCCGCTTCTGCACCAAGGCCTACACCACGACCCGCAGGACAGAGAGCGCCGAGGAGGAGGCCGCCTACAAGGCGAGGACCACCTTGGGGATATACCAGGCGCTGAGATACGCGAGTCCACCCCCTTGGATAAGGGCCTTCTATGGGCTACTACCGCTCCTCGCGCCCCTGCTAGCCATGGCGGGGGAGGAGGGGAGGGTGTGGACGAGAGGCGTGATGAAGGCACTGGGCATGGCCTTGAAGGGGCACTACCCCACGAAGTTTTGACGAGCGTGCATCGCAGAGTTGACCGGGCAAAACATCGCTCGCGACATGCGCGTGCATCCCGAGGCTTAATGAGCAGTTTCATAGCCACTTCACTCGCACAAGGCCCCCTAACCCTTACCTCTACGCCTAACCTCGACACAGGCACCACCATGCTTCTTACATACTTCTCAACGTCGCTCAAAAGTTCAAAGCGATGTCAACAGCGAGCCCCAAGTAGTCTAAGCTTACTAGGCTGAGAACGTTTAATAACCTAGAGGCTGGCAAGCGATGGGCGGTGGACAGGTGGACGTAATCACCATCGCGCTGCCCAAGAAGGTGTTAGAAGCCCTGGAGAGGAGATCCGCGGCCGAGGGGAGGGCCGTGGAGGAGCTCGTCGGCGAGGCCATCTTCAAACAGCTCGGCATCGACGACCCCGAGGCCATGGTGGGGCTCCACTTAAAGCTCTGCGAGAAGTACATGAGGGAGGCCGAGGAGCTCTTGGAGAAAAAGGACTACGTCCAAGCGTCGGAGAAGGCCTGGGACGCCGCGTCCCAGATGGTCAAGGCGTTGGCCGTCAAGGAAGGCAGGGAGCTGAGGAGCCATGCCAGCCTGTGGAAGTATGTGGACGAGGTAGCCGAAAGGCTCGGGGATGTTGAGTTGAGGCACCTATGGGGGAGGGCGAACAACCTCCACCAGAACTTCCACGAGAACTGGATGCCCCCTAGGGAAGTCGAGCTCTCGGTGAGGGACGTCAAGGCCTTCTTGGAGAAGCTTAGAAGAATCACTTGAGCGCACGTGCGCACGACCTGGGCTAATAGGTCGCTCCCATCGGTGAAAATCCTATTGGCGAAGACGCCTCACTACGACATCTCTCGAAAGAGGCCCTCGCACATACACAGCAGAGGGCTCGCCTTAGTGACAGGCGGGGCGGGCTTCATAGGCAGCCACCTGGTTGACAGGCTCGTCTCGGAGGGCTGGAGGGTCAGAGTACTCGACAACTTCAGCACCGGGAGGTTGGAGAACATCAAGCACCACGTGGACGGCGGGGAGGCGGAGGTGGTGAAGGGAGACTTGAAGGACCTCGAAGTCGTTAAGAGTGCCGTCGAGGGAGTGGACGTCGTCTTCCACTTCGCCGCCAACCCAGAGGTCAGGGTCAGCACAACCAATCCCGAAATCCACTTCAACGAGAACGTGGTGGCGACCTTCAACTTGTTAGAGGCTATGAGGAGGAGGGGCGTGAAGGAGGTCGTCTTCGCTTCATCGAGTAGCGTCTACGGGGAGCCCGACGAGATGCCCGTAAGTGAGGAAGCGCCCGTGAGGCCAGTGTCCGTCTACGGGGCCAGCAAGGCGGCCTGCGAGAGCCTCATACACGCGTACTCCAAGCTCTATGGCGTAAAGGCGGTGGTGCTGAGGTACGCGAACGTCGTGGGCCCGAGGCTTAAACACGGAGTGGTCTACGACTTCGTCGTCAAGCTGAGGGAGAGTCCGAGCGAGCTAGAGGTGCTAGGAGACGGGAAACAGGTGAGGAGCTACGTATACGTGGACGACGCAATAGAGGCCACCATGATAGCGTGGAGGAAGAGCGATGACTACTTCGAGGTCTACAATGTGGCCTCTCAGGACTGGATCACAGTAGACGAAGTTGCGGACGAAGTAGTGAAGGCCATGGGTTTGAGAGGCGTGAGGAAGGTCTACAGGCCTGTGCTCCACGGAGTCGGCTGGCCTGGCGACGTGAAGAGGGTGGCCCTGAGGATAGATAAGCTCAAGGCCTTAGGTTTTAAGCCCTCTATGAACTCAAGGGGGCCGTTAGAGCTACAGCAAAAAAGCTTGCAGAAGAACTAAGTTCTTCGTCGCAAAGCCCTTAGTCACTCGAAAGCATTGAACTCTTAAACAGACAAGCAACTATAATGTGATGCACTTTATGAGGAGTTATGGGCTTAAAAGAGTCATGGATCAGTTGTTCTCATCTGCCCGCATGTCCTTTATGAAAGTGCTGAATATTATTCCCTACCTTCGTCTAGAGCTGGTCGGCTCTATGGACTCTAACATTTACTTCCCCCCAGATGGCTTTGGAGCCCTAGAAGAGAACCTTCTTACTGGCAAAAACATATACTTCGAAGCGAGAGCGCGCAACCTAGTGCTCGAGATGGCTAGAGAACATCTGAGCGATGACAACGTGCTAGTGTTGTACGACGATTACCTCTACCCAGGAGATCCGCCCTCACACTGGCCTTGAGCCTCCTCCGAGGTGCTTCAATAGGTATCGTGGGGACAGAGTCGTCAACCTGAGGAGGAGAAGAGTAGATCCCGACTTCGCCCTAAACGTACCGTGCCTAGCCGATGCCCTGACGAAGCTCTAGGCCCGCGATCTAGGGCGAGGAGATCGGAGTCATGAAGTTGTTGTTCGTAGCACCGAGCTACTACCCGCACGTGGGCGGCGTGGAGTACGTTGTCAAGTCCGTGGCGGAGAGGCTCGTGAAGAGAGGGCACGACGTGACCGTGCTCTGCGGAGAGCCGAGCGTTGACGACCCGAGGGAGGAGTGGGTCAACGGCGTTCACGTAATCAGGTGGCCCGTTTGGGCGCCTAGAGGGGCTTACCATATTCCGAGGCTGAGGGGGAGGCTGAAGAGCCGGCTCTCGAAGGTCGCAAGAGAGCACGACGTGATCCACTTCCACAGCGCTCACAGCGTGCTGACGGTCTACTCCCTAAACGCGTTAAAGGAGTGCGGAGCGCGCAAGGTGGCGACCCCCCACTACCACGGCACGGGGCACACGGCCCTAAGGAGGCTTCTCTGGCTGGCCTGGAGAGACTACGTCAAGAGGGCCCTCGCCTCCGCTGATGTGGTACACACGGTCTCCGACTTCGAGTCGAAGCTGGTCCTCGAGCACTTCAAAGTCGAGTCGGTGACCATAGAGCACGGGGTCGAGGAGTGGTTCTCGGGGATCGAGTGGTCCCCATCGGGCTACGCGATGTACAGCGGCAGGATCGAGAGGTACAAGAACGTCCACAGGCTCGCAAACGTCGTGAAGGTCCTCAACGACATGGGCGTGGAGCTGGGGCTGAAGGTGTTCGGGAACGGGCCCTACGCCGAGAGGCTGGAGAGGCACTTGAAGGAGCTCGGGGTAAGGTACGAGCTCAGGCCTCTACAACCCCACGAGGAGTACGTCGCGCACCTGTCCAAGTCGTCCTTCTTCGGGCTGCTGTCGGAGAGGGAGGCGTACGGATTGGTGGTCAACGAAGCGAACGCTATAGGCGTGCCAGTCGTGGTCGTCGAGCCATGGGGCCTCAACTTCTCAGGGAGGAGCAGGACCCTGATAACCAAGCTGAGCAAGAGCGATCGAGAGCTGGCCGAGGAGATCGCGGTCTTCTTGGACGAGGCCAAGGGACAGCCGAGGCCGAAGGTGCCGACGTGGAGCCAGGTCGTGGACCTCTACGTCGAGAGGCTGTACTGCCGACAACAAGAGGGTTAAGCCTACGACTTTTCGAACTCATTCCCGCGAAAGGCTTTAAGGTGGAAAATGGACAAAGGGCTCGCCTTGGTGACTGGCGGGGCTGGCTTCATAGGTAGTCACTTGGTGGACAGGTTGGTATTAGAAGGCTGGAGGGTCAGGATCCTCGACAACTTCAGCACCGGGAGGATGGAGAACATCAAACACCACGTGGACAGCGAGGTAGTGGAGGTGGTGAAGGGCGACTTGAAGGACCTCAAGTGTGTCGAGAAGGCCCTCGAAGGAGTAGAAGTCGTCTTCCACTTCGCCGCTAACCCGGAGGTCAGGGTCAGCACAACCAATCCCGAAATCCACTTCAACGAGAACGTGGTGGCGACCTTTAATCTGCTGGAGGCGATGAGAAAGAGAAGCGCTAGGGAGATCGTCTTCGCTTCCTCAAGCAGCGTCTACGGCGAACTCGAAAACATACCTATGGCAACTACAGTCAATATTGAACGATATAGTTTTGATTACGAGAGATATATATTCAATCATATGACTAGGGCTAAATTGGGTAGGTCTAAAGATGATTGATATATTAAACCTTATTGAGCGTCTTATCGAAAATGAGATTATTAGAACGGTTTTTGCTTATTACATTGTAAGTATTATTCTTTGGTTATCTTTCTTTTTAGTATCAGGTAAAATTATTAAGTCCAGAGCTCAACTCACGGCTAGAACTTATTATAAAAGCGAATTTTTGTTGTGTTTTTCTTTGATAATCTTTCTCCTATTTTTGCTTATAAGAGCAATGAACTATGTGGGTTATTTGCCCTACGGCCAAGACACCGCGGGTTATACTTACTATGTAAAAACTATTCCCTTAAATGGGTACTGGCGTGGCCATGAAGGTTACTACAGTCCTTATCATGTCTCTGCAGTATTTCTCACCATATTTACAGAAATTTTAGGTTCTGCAGAAATTGCTTATTTCTTCTTGCTTACTGCCTTCCTGCTATCTTTGACGTTTTCGTTGGGGGTTGCTATTTCCAAAACCTTACGGACAAGTGTTTGGCTATGCATATCTGTAGTTATTTTGTTATTTATTGCTACACCAAATTTAGGTGGTTTCGATCTCCTCCAACAATATGTTGGTGTGGTATACGCAACTTTAGGAGTTTCAGTACTTCTTCCGAATCGTACACCAGAGAGGGTCATAATTTTTTCCATATCCATAACGATGTCTGTGGTGGCTCATCTTACTTCCGTGCTAGTTTCTCTGATATTATTGGCAATGTATATCGCTAATAGTAAGAAAAATGAGAGATATAGAGGGGATTTTATAGTATTCGTGTGCATAGCCATAGCTTACCTATTTTTCTGGGTAAATCCTATCGATATTGTAATGTCGCTTTATAGGTCTTTGGTGGGCTTACTCCAAGGGACAGTAGGCGAATATACTATCAGAGCATTAACAGAAGTTCCAGCTTCAAAGGTTTTTCTCTTCTCATGTGTTTTGCTTCCTTCGATAGCCTCCGCTTACCTCCTTATGTGGGTCGCAGAAAGGATGAAGCTTAAACTGATGAAGGTATCCATAGGTGAAGAAGACATTGATAAGTTTATTTTGATTACATACCTGTTTTCCCTTGGGCTAATATTTCTTGGCGTGCTTACTGGGTTCACAGGATGCCTCTTGAGATATTTTGCTCTTCCATCATATGCCATGTTGCTTTTCTCCATTTCTTTGATGTTGAGTGTGCTTATTAAGAGGTGTAGAAGAAGACTAATGTATGTTACAATTTTTCTACTCTTACTCGCTCCCTATATTTATAGTGCCATAAATAGTGATGCGAGATCTCCATGGGTTGGTGAACCACGTTTAGCGCCGACAACTCATAACGATAGAATGGAGATGCGAATATTAGCTCAATATGGCATTGATGGTTATTATCTTTATGGGTGGCATGACTGTTACGTACCATTTGAAGACGTTGGGCGAGAAATTTTTCTTAAGGGTGGCGGTAGCTACTATCCAATTCATGATGTTTTAATCAAAGTGGCAGAAGGCGAGAGGGTAAATGTTCCCGTAAACTCTTATCTAGTACCGTTAAAAGAGGTTCTTAGCTTAAGAAGTTATGAAAACTATAATGTAGTGTATGATGGATACCAGCATGTAATTATGGTGCCCGTATGACCGATATATTCTTCTTAGGTCCTCACCATCCGATATTCGAGATAGTGGTTAAACATCCACCGAGAGGTTATCGTGTGATCAGCGATGTCTCTGATTACTCCGGGAAAGATATAAAAGAGTACTATGACAAGTTTTATCTTGTTGCAAAAAGTACTGCAAATAACCTTTTCAGATTGTTTTATTTTCCCCGCGTGATACCGATATTGCATGAACATCTCTTCGACATAGTTTTCACTGTAAATGCGTTGCCGCTAACTTCAAAACCGTTCATAGTAGGTGCGGAAACTGTTTATCATCTCATCGGATACATAACTTATAATCCTTTTACAGCTTCCGCTCTAATTAAAATGCTTAGAAAGGCCAAATCTATAGTCGCTATTTCTTACGCATCAAAAGAAAGCATTATCAACTATATACGGCTTTTTAAGCCAGAAATCATAAAGGAAATTTCAGGAAAACTTGAAGTTGTATACCCTGCTATAGATGTTTCTTATAGTAATTCCATCCTGAGTACTAGAGAAGAAAGTGACACATTTTGGCTAGTGCATGTAAATACGAGGCCTCTTCTGAGAGGACTGAGAGAATTTCTTGAGGCATCGACGGTTTTGGGTAATGAATTTGATATAGGTTTAAGAATTAAACTTACTCCTAGGTTTGTTACTGAAGAAGTTATTCAAATCCTAAAGCGTTATATAGAGAAGCTTTCTAATCTTGGAGTTAAAATTTACTTAAAAATAGGCAACCTAACTAGGAAAGAACTTTTCAAGCAATTTTATTTACAAGGAGATTTATTCGTTTTGCCAACATGGATGGACACTTTTGGTTACGTTTTCTTAGAAGCGATGTCTGCTGGATTGCCGTGTATAGGAACAGATTTATGGGCTATTCCAGAAATAGTTGGCAATGATAAGTTGCTCATTCATCTACCCTGCAAACCTTATTTAACAATATCCAATTTAAAATATCTTACTACCGAATTTCTCTTACAAAGATACTCCCTTCTAAGGGACGGCATGAGTCCAAAAGTTGTAAAAGAACTCTCTGAAAAGATTGGACAATTAATTGATGATCCTAGTGAACTTAAAAAATTAAAGAGCTACGTTTATAGGGAGACTCGTGAAGGAAAATTTTCTATAAGACAACAACAAAACAAACTTAAAGATATTTATGAAGGCATATTAAAGCGATAAAATGTTCCCATATTTCCGTTATCTTCAAAGAATAATCTATACAATTTACTTCGACGAAGCCGGACTAACTAAAAAGTTTAGAATGTTCTTTAAAGCCATAGTATTGCTTATAGTAAGATTATGTATTAGCATAACACATTCACAAATATTTATGAATTGTCTAATTTTTCTAAATCAAAAGCTGATGCTGGGAGAAACCATACGTTATAAAGGAGTAACATATTATATTAATGACTACCTTTCCCTTCTTATCCTATCGCCTTTTTATGAACATCAGGTATTCCTATGCTTGTTCAAAGAAATAAAGAGATTGTTGCATCTGAAAGATCAGATAGTTATGATCGATTTAGGAGCACATATAGGTAAGTACAGTGTTTACTTCGCCAAACTATTCAAGTCGTTAAGGATTATAGCTGTAGAGCCCGCTCCCACGAATTTTGTTATGTTAAGAAAGGCCATTGAGGCTGATCATCTCGAAAATGTTACTCCATTAAGGATTGCCTGTACGGATATCGATGGAGAAACTCAACTCTATATATCATTTAAGAGTGATGTACATTCGCTAGTTAAGCGTTCAGAGGCTGTTACAAGTGTTGTTGTTAAAGGGCAGAGCTTAGATAATCTCGTCGACGAACTGAGATTAGAGAGCATTGATATAATAAAAATAGATGTAGAAGGAGCAGAACATAAGGTTCTCAAGGGAGGTCTAAATACAATAAGGAAACATAAACCAGTAATCATCATAGAAATATGGCCTAGTAATTACAGGACAGTTGTGGAGTTTTTAAGGAAACTCGACTATGATATAACATTGATTGAGGGCACTAACTACATTGCTAAACCCACATCAAGGTAAAATCAACCTTACTAATCCACTAATTATTCCTGAACGATATTAGCCTGAAGGTAGCGGAGGGTTATTAGCTGCACATCTCATCACAGGATTGTTAAAGGAGTTTGATGAAATTATAGTTTTAACCAGTACTAGGAATCCGTATATGCATGCACAAATACGTAATAATGAAGAATGAAAAATAAAGGTGATAGTAAAACTATGAACAAACACAGCATGATGCCAAGTGAAATTACTCATGGAGAATTTAGAGGCTAGTGCTACGTTAGGTGATTTGCCAAGTCTTCTTAATGTATTAAAGTTTCTTAAATCTAAGAATTTGACTAGTCTATTAGATTGCGGTTGCGAGTATGGAGGATTAACTGTATATGTTGCTAACTATTTAGGTATTCATGAAGTTTATGGCATTAATATTGAACTTCTCGAGGTCTTGTAACATCATGGGATAGGGATCGAGATGATATATGTATTATGACTTAGGGTATACTTTAACTTTCCATAGCCCTGGCATCGAGCCTTGGATCTGCGGTCTTTTAAGGCAATTTAAACCTAGCGACGTTCTCGATGTTGGTTGCGGCCTCGGTTTGTGGGGCCTCATCCTAAAGGGCTACCTAGGGTGTTCCCGCGTCGTCGGTGTCGACGTAGATCATGCTAAGGTAGACTTCGCCAAGAGGCTTGGCGTACACGACGAGCTCTACGTCTCGGACGTCAGGACCTTCAGCTATCCCAAGCCCTTCGATGCCATAGTAGCCGTCGAAGCAGTTCACGGCTTTCTGGACGTCGAGCTGTTGGAGAGGCTTGAAGGCCTAGCTAAACAGGGCGGCTTAATCATTTTAGCGCTGCCCACTTTGCCGAGGTCCATTGCCGCGAGTGAGTTAGTTCGACGAGGTTACGCGGTGTATAGGTATTTTTTGAGAGGGTTTATCTTGGTTAGGATCGATAAAGCTGAGGTGCGCACAGCGCCGAGTGGTCCGTGGAGGGCTCTCGGGCACCTGATCAGGCTTTTTCACCCAATGCTCAAGCTCCTCGGGGTGCTTGAAAGGGGCTACTTGCTCGCCTATAAGGTGGTTTAATTGAGGTTCTCAGTATCAGCGACGGGCATCAAGAGCGTCAATGGGTCGGTTTACGTGACCATTAATGATGTGGGCGCCTGTAGGGTTTCCGTGTTTAAGGGCGACGACGTGGAGGACGTAGTCTCATTGTACGGCCGTCCGTGCACGTTATTGTGGGGCTCGCGCGAGGGCTTGCTGGTCTCGTGCGGCGAGGCCTTGTACCTCGTCTTGGGCAACGAGGCCAAGCCTGTCCTCAGGGCCAAGGCTGGCAACTGGTTCTGGCACGCGGTTGAAGGAGATGGAAGGATATTCGTTCATGAATACGGTCAAAGCCCCACGGGCATCTACGCCACTGAAGACCTCGAGAGCTTCAGGAAGGTCTCAACCAACGTGGATGTAGATCCACGGTCGAAACACTTTCACTATCTGGCATTCGATGATAGTAGGGGGCTCTTGATCGCGACGCTTGGCGACGGCAACGTCGTCAGGGTTGCGGTTTCGCAGGACTACGGTCACACATGGAGGCCCCTCTACAAGGGCCCGTGGCAGTTCGTCCCAGTCCTCGTTGACGGCAATAGGATGGTCTTCGGCTTCGATAGCGGCATTACCAAGGGCGGCGTCGGCGTCTACGACATCGAGTACAATGAGTGGAGCTTTGTGTTCCTGAAATCTCTTAGCCACAGAAGAGCTCAGTTTACATCGCTGAAGAGGTTCGGCAACTACTACATTGGTTGCTTGGGCTGTCCGACGGCCATAGTTGTCTCGAGGGATCTGAGGCATTGGCACCTGCTACACCTCGATAACTCCCGTCTTGAGTACAACCACTTCGTCGACGTCGAGCCGTGGGGGGAGAAGATCGTGGCGGTGACGGGTAAAGAGCTCCTAGTCTTCGAGCTCGAGGACGTCGTGAAGACTTTCGAGGAGAGGCCCTTCCTCACCCCCCATCGGGCGTGCTTGGATAGGTTGAGAGGGCTGGCGTTTACGATCAAGAGGATCAGATGGATGCTCAAACCATGAGGCCCAAGGTCCTCGTGTTGACGAAGCTCTTTTGGCCCGAGGGAGGGGGTGCGGAGCTCGCGACGTACCTCATAGTCAAAGAGGTCCTTTCAAAGGACTTCGACATTGTAATCGTCTCGGGTACTAGGAGTCCTAAGTCCGACGTGCTGAGGGCCGTCGACTACGTCCACTGGAGTGCCCTAGAGTCTAAATACAAGCCCTTGGAGTGGCTGAGGTTGCTTGCTAGCCCGCAATGGCTTAGGGAGCTGGTCGAAAAGGCGGACGTCATCTACATACCGTCGCACACCCTCATCCCCATGGTAATTGTCGCAAAACTCGTGAAGCCGAGCGTCAAGGTGGTGTTGCACTTACACAACTACCAAGCGCTCGCGTACACTTCGATCGTCCTAGTGGGCAGAGAGCCCGACGCGGCCACGGACGCCATCGTTGAGTACCGGGAACACGGGAGCTTGATGAGGGCCCTGTTGGCTGGCCTCGGCCACTACGCGAACCACATCAACAGACTCGCCGTCATGTTCGCGGACAAGATTATCTGTGTATCGCAGAGACAATACGAAGTTCTATTAAGGTATTTGCCTGAGCTAAGAGAGAAGGCAGTAGTAGTCTGTAATCCGCCTCCGCCCTTACCGAATATCGACAAAAAGGTCGGCCGAGAGCCCATATTGATATATCCTGGTGGGGAGAGCTACGTCAAGGGCTTTCACATAGCCGTAGGGGCGCTGGTCAGGGTCTTGAAGAGGCACAACTGCAAGGCCTACGTGATCAGCGGGCACGAGGCCCTGTCTCGAGAGGGCCTGCAACTGGAAAGCCTTCGTAAAGGGCTCGGCGACAAGCTCACTATCTTGGGCAAAATGCCGCACGAGGAGTACCTGAAGTTACACGAAAGTGCTTGGGGCTTGCTATTTCCTTCGGTGTGCGAGGAGCCGCTACCCTATGCCGTCGTCGAGTCCATGTTAATGGGCACGATGCCCGTGGCCGCTAGAGTCGGAGGTGTGCCTGAGATCGTCGGGGGCTCTCCAGCTGAGGAGTACCTGTTCACCCCCGGCGACGTCGATGAGCTCGTAAATAAGATAGAGTCGGTGTTAGCTATGACTGACAAACAAATTGTGGATATCGGCTTTGCTCTCAGAGAGGCCGTGTTAAAGAAGTTTAATCATGAGATTATGAAAAGAAAGCTTATAAAGGTGTTTTCATCTCGACAATATTTATTGACCTGAAGAGACGTTTACTTTAAGCTGTGTTATCTACGCCGCTCATACCCCACCACAGAGCCATTATACGCCCTCTCGAGATATGGAATTCCAAACGACATAACTTTAGGCTGAACGAATGTGAACGATACTCTGTTTCGTTTGAGGAAGCCGTTGAGACCTTCAATAGATGCCCAAACTAGCAATAACTGACTTGGTGAAGGAAGTACATAATTCAGGTCTTTTGCGATATCTCGATATGCGCCTTCAAGAGGCCAGTTTTAAGAGGCCTGTTGTAATAGTGTTCATTGGTTATGTGGGAGCAGGGAAGACAACACACATTTTAGTTGCCTTTAATGCTCTGAAGAGAATGGGGTATAAAGTTCATAAAACGTATGTGAAAACAACGTTCTTCGTAACGATGTTATTAAATAGACTTCGCCTTTTACGAGGTATTATATGGAGATTTGCCGTAGCCTTAGATTTATTGCTAAATAGTGTGCTATTACCTGTAATGCTATGGTTTAGGGTAACATTCTTTCCATTAGCTACGAAAAAGCAGGTCGTCTTAGTCGAAGAGCACTTGCCTGGTTCGCTCGTTGATTACGTTCACGCAGCGATGATTCTTAGCCTAGTGCCAATAGCGTGTCCTGCCATGAAAATCCTAACTAAGTTGTCACGAAAAAGTACGTGGTCTGGACTCGTCCATGTATCATGTGATAAAAGACTTTTGCCTGAAAGATGGGCTAAGAGAGGGACGCCGTGCGAACGTGAAACTTACCTCTTAGTACAAGACTTAGTCTTCAAAATTCTATCCAAGAAACTTAATAATAACGATGTCCTATACATTGATACAAGTAAAGAATTTAATCGCAATAGATGCAAGATAGAAGAGTTCATACTGCACAGCCTAATATAGGTTTGGAGACCTAATGAAAGTCCTATTCATAGCACCCTTTGATCTAACGTTGCGAGATGGTACAAGCATTCGTGTTTCGAATATAGCTAGGGCTACTGCGAGGATATGCAAAGATGTCTTTCTCCTCTCCTACACAATCAATGAAGAACTTAAGACATTAAGTAATTTGGTTCATATTAAGATGAAGACGATTCAAGTTCGTCAACACTTCATTATAGCATTCACAGATATCATTAACCCCCAACTGGCTTTCAAGCTCGCTTCAAGGTTCCTTGAATCGAGCTTCACTATGATGAAAGGTGCAATTGAAGATGTCGACGTGATATATACTCATTGGCTTTTATTTAGCTATTTAGCCAAATCGCTCAGGCTATTGGTAAATCAGCACATACCAGTAGTTGTTGATCTGCACGGTCTATTTAGACTTCAAAAACCACCGAAACACTCTATGAGGGACATTTTAGCATACACGTTAGGCCTTATACATGAGACCATAATTATCAAAAACAAGTTCATAAAAGCATTTACCGTTCCCTCTAAAAGATTTAGAGAATTTCTGAAAGAAGCTTACACCCTTGATCCTAGCAGAGTGTTTGAAGTTCCTGATGTTGTAGACCCTGAAGTTATTGAAAGTGCGAGGAAGTGCAAAGAATTTGATGAAGAAATAAGGAAATTCTTAGGAGAATGCCCTGAACTTCGTGATACTGTAGCTTACATCGGAACAATATCTACGTATCATGGCTTTTTCGACCTCATAAAAGCCATTAAAATAGCCAAGAAGATAGCTAAGAGAGATTTCAAGCTTCTTCTCATAATCCCCGACTTTAAACAATTAGTGAAGTTTAGCGCTCTTCTACCAAAAAACACGATAATTCTAGAGAATATCCATTCTAGAGAATATCCCTAGGAGGCTTCTTCCCTGCATATTGAGAAGAGCATCTACACTTGTACTCCCTCATAAAGCTGGCACGCAATTTGATTACATACCTTCAAACAAAATTTACGATTACATACTTGCAGGGAGGCCAGTAGTAGCCTATAGAACACCCGCTGTGGCAGAAATTCTTGACAAATATCCCATGCGCATATTAGTGGAGCCCAACAATCCCATGGCACTTGCCAGAGGTATTGCAAGGGCACTAGAGCTCTGGAAGGACTCTGAACCAACACCTATGTTTAATTGTGTACCGACCTTGGAAGATATAGAGAAGACACTTAGAATTGTTTATCACGTAATTAGTAGGGCAGAGCCTCCATGAGGCTTAAGGTTACCGTCATCTGGCTTGGTCACATTAGTGCTTGGTCTTTAGACCTGACGCTAACGTCTTTGAAGAGTCCATTTAAGCTAGATCACGATGACTGCGAGATTGTCGTAACGGAACAGTACATCTAACGACAGCGAATTTAAGGTCATCAAGAGTTTTGCTGAAGGCAATAAGCCCAACAAAGTCGAAATTAAAGTTGTTCAGGAGTGCACAAACAGAAGCTTTTCAGTCGTGAAGTTAACGTTGTCCTCGCCTTGGGAAGACCGCCCTATGGCTGAAGCGAGGAAATGAAGCGAGCCCATGCAGTATTGCATGCGAATGAGCTCTTAAGGGCGCTTCAAGGGGCTTGCCATGACAGTGATATGCCTCTTCGGGCCGGACGGCTCCAGCAAGAGCTCTCTTGCGAGGACACTAGCCTGAGAGCTCGAGCGCAGGGGCCTGAGCCCCGTGGTCGTATGGATGAGAGACACCTACATTTACATTCAAGCCACGTTCCCGAAAGAGATATTAGTCCTTAATAATCGTCATCTTGGTGGTTGGTTTGGGCATTGTCAGGGCCAAGGTCGTATTGAGGGGCTCTAAAAGCTCTAGAGAAGGCACCGCGTTAGTGGACACGGGCGCCGCCATGACCGCCGTAGATAGGGAGGTCGCCGACGCTGTTGGCGTCATGTATACTGGCAGGAGAAGGATGTTGACGAGTGCTACTGGGCATAGGCTTGAGGGGGAGGTGGCAATAGTTAGGGAGCTGAACATAGAGGGGGAGGTATTAGATTATGAAAAGGTCCTTGCCGTAAGACTTAGTGAGGAAGTCAAAAAGACTTTAAGGAAACTCGACGTTGACGACTCCATAATCATAGGAATTACAACGATAGAACTTGCAGGGTTCATCCAAGATACGACCACAGGTAAACTGAGAAAAATCGAGACTTTCTTCTTCTAAACCTTATGTAGGTGGCATGCTCAAGTTTGCAGAGCCCATGTTAGCTATGTTGGCTACGATATAAAGGGTGGTTGCATTTCGGGCTATGTGCACGTTGATGCGGCCCTTCATAATCCCATAGATTGCGGAGTTTATTGAGAGAAGGAAAAACATAAGTTAGGTAGGGGTCACTATTCGAAGTCGTGGGTAAGAGCATCTCCATCGATGTTCCGGAGGAGATATGGATTCTCGTCTCGAAGGATGAGCTGCTCAAAAAGGCGATGGAGCGCATCGTCGTCGAAGAGTTCGGGAAGCTTTTGTTGAAGTATTTGTAGCGGAAGAGATCACTGAAGTCGTAGATGAAGAGGAAATACTTAAAATAGACGATGAGTTGAAGGAGAGAATCTGGGAAGAACTGAAACGAAAATGGAAGTCGTGATTAATGGTATTTAAGTAACAACAGTAATTTCTGCTATGGCTAAGTAAAGAGATTTTAGAGGGCCCGTCATGTTTTCGGGAATGAACTTCTCGCCTCCAATATAAAAGAGGGCGTTTAATGGAGAGAGTGGTATATACCTCACATGCTAAATTAAGGTTGAAGGTCAGAGGGATTGACGAGTCAGAAGTTTAAGATTTTAAAGTCATTTTAAAGTCACCGCAAAATTGTACTTTGATGTGGTAACGGGTGCTTTAATAGCCGTGGGTCCAAGAACGTTGGTGAAGGATCATTGGCTGATGGTTGTCCAGCGATGGAAGGGGACGTAGTTAAGGTTATGACCGTTGTGGACGTCTCGTCCATCAACAACCTTATTAAGAGACTCTTAGAAAGAGGTAGGTGGATGGAGGTAAGATGAGGGTAAACTACGACCCTGAGGCGGACATACTCTACATAGTAATCAGGGAGGGCCCTGTAAAGGACACCGTGGAGGCAGGAGATGAAATATTCATCGAGGTCACGGAGGACGAGAGGATAGCAGGAATAGAGGTATGGAATGCCTCAAAGAACATCTTAGAGCCGATCGCGAAGGAACTTTCAGCAAAAATCAGAAGATCGCTTGAAGTAATTGTCAAATAATGCACGCTTATCTATTATCACGACATTTATAGTAGTAAGCCTGAAGACATCGCTCGAAGGAGGAGGACTGGAAGATGGATTTGATCGTAAACTATGACCCTGAAGCCGACGTCCTAGCCTTGAAGCTGAGGGAGGGGCTCGTGGTGGATGAGGAGCTGCTCGACAACGACGTCGTCCTGGGCTATGATGGTGGTGAGCAGAGCGGAGGACTCGATGTAAACCAAGTAAGGCTCTATGAAACCCAAACCCTTAAGGTCATCCGCTAAAATTCGTCGTGAGGAAGGATATGGCAAGGTGTGGTGGACCACCATCATTAGTTATTTTGGCG
>Ga0080004_1137368_pt1 | contig 46435 bp, 40 predicted proteins | sample WasSprMetagenome_FD_69207 | JGI IMG/M metagenome (GOLD analysis project Ga0080004, IMG submission 69207) | Sulfidic aquatic microbial communities from Washburn Spring, Yellowstone National Park, USA - WS (SPADES assembly) (version 2) | ecosystem: Environmental > Aquatic > Thermal springs > Hot...
AAATTAATCCAAAAACTCTACCTAACCCTATAGCAGCTAAAAACAAAGATGCTCCACTCACTATATTCAATAATCCCATTAAAGCCAATCTTAAACTACTTCTATCATCACTTAACGTCATCATTTTAGCTCCATCAACTACATCCTTAGTAGCTCCTATTATACCAAATATAGAAGTTAATCCACCATAACCTCCACCAAATATACTATCCCATCCCATCCAAGACTTACCTAGTGAACCTAAAGAATTAACAAATGTTTCACCAGCAACTCCCATAGCATAACTACTTTTTAATTCTTCTTGTTTTTTATCTGTATTTTGTGTATTGTTTTCAGGATTATTTTGAATTTTATCATTTTTATTTTGAGTTAATTTATTTTTAGCTTCAAATGCTTTTTCGAGTGCCATAAAAACTAAAGGTAAAATAGCAAATACCAAAGTCCCAATTGGTCCAAATAAAGGCCCTAAGAAACTAGCTAATAAAGAAAATCCAGTTAAAAACTTAAATAAACCCACATTCTTTAGCTCAGGTTTATTATCTACTGCAGCTTGCTTTAAAATAGAAGTACCTTGATAAGCTTTTATAGTACCACCTACTAATTTCCCTATAAATTGTAATCCATTCGGTTCTTTAGATAGTAACTCAGTTATAACAGAAGATAAGGCAGCAAAATCAGAAACCCCATTAACAAAACTAAAAGTAGTTTTACCAAAAGAATCCGCTAATTTCTCCACTCCTTGATTCTTATAGGGACTATTAGAAGTAAATTCATCTTGTTCTTTAGTTTTCTTATCCTTACTAAATAAACCTTTAACTGAATCAATAACTTTTTTAGTAGCTCCAATAGCTGCACCTAATGCTCCACCCATTGCCCCACCAATTAAAGAAAATACATTCTTAGAAAAATCTTTTAAAGCATTAAAAGCTTTAATACCTAAAGGTAACGAAACTACCAACCCTGCCCCTAAAGCACCTATCAATCCTACTTTACTTACTATCAAAGAAGCAATAAGTAAAGCCAATGGGGACATTAAAGTTAAACCTAAAGCTGCTCCTATTAAGATCCCCACAATATTTCCACTACTTTCTGAAATCTTTTGACTTACACTAACCCCAACATTAAATCCATTTCTAATATAATCAGTTAATTTATCACTATTATTAAATTGAGCAATAGATTCTGGGATTTGTTTATTTAGTAATTCATTTATATCTATTTTATCAGGATTATTTGGGTTGAATTTGGTATCTTTAGAAAGGTTTGCAAAAGTTTTAGCTCCTGATATTGAGCCTACTGCTATAGATCCATACTGAGCACCAACTAATGATAATCCAAAAATAGTTTGTAATAAACTAAGTATTTGTTCAGAAAGATTAAAAGGTAATCCACTACTAACTAAAAGTTGAATAACAAAAGAAATAGGATACAAAGCTAAATTAAAAGTAGCAAAAGCTAAAGCTCCACCTAATACTAACCCTAACAAGCTTAGCCCAATTTTCTTTAAACTTAAACTTTTAGTATCTTCTAAAGAAGTTATCTTTTCTTTTAGCTGATTTGTAAATTCCTGTACCTTAGATTTTATTTCATCTAAATTAAGCTTATCTTTTAAATCAAATTTATCCTTTAGCTTTTGAAATATATTATCATCTACGTCTATTATAGAATCTTTTGAATCGCTATCATTTTTAGAATTCAAAAGCTTACTATCATTAAGAAAAGTTATTAAATGTAATTGATTACTTAAACTTAGATCCATAAATTTTTCCTCCCTTAGATTATTTTCAGTTTTATTCTTTATTTAAGAAATTATATAAAAAAAATATTTTTAAATGTAAAAAAGTTGTAAAAAATAATATTAATGTTTTCAGAAGTGGTTTAAGTTGATTTAAGCTGATTTAAATTGAAAGGTTAGGGTTTATTTTCAAAGAATTTATTAATTAGAATTTCAAAAATTAAGAATTTAAAAATACGCTTGTAAAAAATAAGAGGTGATAAAATATGAAATTTGAGATGACAAAATATGAAGGCGGGTGGATTGAAGTAATAGTAGGCTGTATGTTTAGTGGTAAAAGTGAAGAATTAATTAGAAGAATAAAAAGAGCAATAATAGCTAATCAAAAAGCTATCGTATTTAAACCTCAAATAGATAATAGATATGAAAGTGATAAGGTGGTTAGTCATAATGGAATAAGTATAAAAGCAGTAGTAGTCAATAATGCTAATGAAATTAAAGGAATAGCAGAAGATTACGATGTTATAGGGATAGATGAAGCCCAATTTTTTGATAACTCGCTAATAAATATAGTAGAAGACTTAGCAGATAATGGTAAAAGAGTAATAATAGCAGGATTAGATCAAGATTTTAGAGGAGAACCATTTGGAATAATCCCTCATTTAATGGCTATAGCTGATAGTGTAGATAAGCTACACGCGATATGTGTAGTATGTGGAGCTGTAGCTACTAAAAGTCAGAGATTGATAAATGATAAACCTGCTTCTTATAATGATCCTACAATATTAGTAGGTTCAAAAGAAGTTTATCAACCCCGATGTAGAAAATGCTATAATAAACCCATCAAAGACCTTAATTAACTATTATAAAAGGAAATCTACATTAAAAAACTAAATTCTATAATAAATAGAAATCTTAAAATTTTAAAAATTTAATTTAAAAAGGAAGCTAAGTATTATGTCTAAAGTATAGAGTGTATGATAATATAAGGAGATACTCCTGAAATTAAAGCTCAAAAATTAGTTTCAAAACTTAAAGAAATTAAAATCATTTAATTAAAAACCTACCAAAATTAAAATTATTAAGAAGGAGGTATAAAAGTGATTATAATGAACAAATTTTTTAAAAATAGATTAGTTGCTATATTATTTTTATTAGCTTTTAGTTTAATCAGTTTGATTTTATTTTTAATTTTGTTAATTTCAAAGATAAAAAGTCAAGAGATAACAAAAAACGATAAAAATGGTAAAAGTTTAATTTTAGTAATAGGAGATGGGATGGGATTACCTATTATATCTGCTTGGGATTACTATAAAAAAGATAATATGGATAACAGTTATTCAGCATTAGAAAACTTTGATGGTAGCTTTTTAGTAAGGACAAGGAGTAAGGATAAAGTAATAACAGACAGTGCAGCAGCTGCTACCGCATATGCTACCGGATACAATGTAGATAATTATCAAGTAGGAGTTTTGGAAAATAATAAGCGAGTAAAAACAATAATGGATTTAGCAAAAGAAAAAAATAAATCTACGGGGATAGTTGTTTTATGTACATTAACTCATGCTACTCCCGCAGCCTTTTATGCTTATTCTGAAAAAAGATCAAAGGAAGAAGAAATTGCAAAATATCTAATTTATTCTAATATAGATGTAGCAATAGGTGGAGGTAAAAAATATTTTAATAATCTAATTCCTACCTTTAAACAAAAAGGCTACACTATATTAGAAAATATCAACGAATTAAAAGAAATAAGACAAAATAAAGAAAAATTAAATAAAACAGAAAAATTATTAGCATTTATAGCTGAAAAACACCCTCCAAAACAGGAACTCAGAAATTACAAACTCTCAGAGTTATCAGAATTAGCTATAAATATATTATCTAAAAATAAAAGCGGATTTTTCTTAATGATAGAAGCAAGTCAGATAGATTGGTATGGACATGAGAATTTATTTAAAGATCAATTAAATGAAATGAAAGATTATGAAGATACTTTAAATTACTTGTTAAACTATTATAAAACAAATAAAGATAATTTAATGATATTAACTTTAGCAGATCATGATTGTGGTGGATTAACTTTAATAGATTACGAAGCTAAAAAACTTGATGATAACTTTAAAATTCATTATAGTACTAATTATCACACTGCAGAGCATATTCCAGCTTTCTATAAAGGTATGATAAATTTTAAAATTAATCCCATAATTAATAATATTGAAGTATTTTCAATAATGAAAAAGTACCTAATTGATCAATAAAAAGTGAAAGTTATAAATAATAACTTAAAGAATATTTTCAAATAGATCTACCAGAGCATAGCTTAGAGTATAACAAATCCATAGATGGTCTAAGGGGCTTTGCTGTTATACTTGTCATATTATTTCATCTATTTCCTAACATATTCCCCTTTGGATTTGTAGGAGTTGATATATTTTTTGTTATTTCTGGATATTTAATAACCAAAATAATAATAAAACAAAAATTAGAAAATAAATTTAACATATGGATTTTTTATAGAAATAGAATAAGAAGAATATTTCCTGCAATGTTAGTAGTTGTAATATTTTCTTTAATAATGGGGTATTTATTTTTTATTCCAAATTTTTATGAATTCTTAGGGAAACATGTTAATGCAGTATTGGTATTTCAGGAAAATTTTAGGTTAATAAAAGAACATAATTATTGGGATATAGATTCAAAACTAAAACCATTATTACATTTTTGGTCATTATCAATAGTTTTATATTATTTGGCCTATAATTGTTTCTACTTTATTATTTATATCTAAAAATAGGTTGTTTTATAATTTTACATTAGTATGTTTAATATTTATTAATTTATTAGTATTTCATTCTACTTAAAATTAGGGTATTATCATAGTATATCAAGATTTTGGGAGTTATCATTGGGTGGAGTTTTAGCTTCCCTAAATATTCACTTAAATTATTTAAAAGCAAATAGCAATTTTTCTAATACAATAAAAGATATACTAATTAGATATCAAAATTTAATATTGGTTTTATTTTTATTTAGTATATTATATAACTATGATGTGAAAGAATTTAATATATTAAAGTTGTTATTAGTAGATATTAGCACCTTTTTCGTAATATTTAGTTTTATATATAAGGAAAATGAGATATTTAGTAAGGGTATATTGTGGTATAGTGGAGTAATTAGTTATTCGCTATACTTATGGCATCATGTATTATTAAGTTTTTCTATCTATTTTGATAATTCCTTATATTATTTAGTTAATAATAATAATGAAGCTTATTTATTTAATGATATATTAAGAAACATCTTAGTTATCTTATTATCGTATTTTTTTTCACATCTTACTTATAAATATATAGAACTTCCTTTTAGAAAAGTTAGAGATATAAAAATAGTAATATCGTTATTATTTACTTCCCTTCTATTTATTCAGATAGCACATTACATAGATAAGAATAAGGGATTAGAAAAAAGGTTTCATATTAATTTTACTAAAATATTTAGTGAAAGATTTAATGTAGTTGGATCAAATGAAAATGGAATCAAATTATTAAGTAGCATCTTAGGTTATAAACCTGAAAATAATGGGATTAAATCAACTGTAGATAGCATAGAAAATATAAAGAAATTAGTAGTATTGATAGGAGATAGTCATGCATGGCAATTATATGAAGGTTTAGAATATTATTTAAGAAATAAAGGATACGATCTATTGGTTATCTCTAATGCTGGAGATCCTCCTTTTTATAAATACTACTCTATTTCAAGTAAAGCAGATAAAGTAAGTTTATTAAAAGAAATGAAAAAGGTAGATGATATTTATAAAGTTTTAGAATATTTAGAAAAAAACAAAAAAATAGATAAAATTATTTTTTCTTGTAGATTAATAGCTTATTATATGGGGGGGTATGATTATGGGATAATAAATAAAAAAGAAAAAAATGATTTAGATTTAGTTATTTACCCCGATTATTTAAGTAAGAAAGAATATACTCACGAGCTCAGTTTTATAAAAGCTTTGGAATCTACTTTTGATTATTTCAGCAAAAAGAACTATAATTTTTATTTTGTAATAGATAATCCCAATTTAGGATTTGATCCTCAGGTTTATTCTTACAGACCTTATTATTTGAATAATATATTCAAATTAAATATATTTAAGGGAATAGATAAAATAAAATATGAAATGTATTATCAAAGAGAAGGTAAATATCATCAAAAAATTCTTAAAATACTAAAAAAATATCCTAAAGTTAAAAAATTAGATCTAAGAGGAGTTCTATGCGATAACAATTATTGTTATATAGTTAAAGAGGGATTATTTTTATATAGAGATGAAAATCATTTATCAATAGATAGTTCATTCTATGTTGCCCCTTATATTTTAGATAACATCTTAAAATAAAATAAAAAGGTAATCTTATTTATATATTGAATTTTTAAACTATAAAAAATAAAAAATTTGTTTATGTGACAAAAAATATAACATGAATATTTATTTAGATAATTGTAACATAGGGGAATTAGAGAAGAAGTATGTAATAGAAGCATTAGATAGTGGGTATATTTCTACTAGAGGCCCGTTAGTAAAGAAAGTAGAAGAAGTTTTAGGTGAGTATTTAGGAGGTTATGTAGCAGCTACTTACTCAGGTACAGCAGCACTACATTTAGCCTTAAAATACGCTATAAAAAAATATAACTTAGATCCCTTAAAAGAAAAAATAGGGGTAATAATACCTGCTATAACATTTGCTGCTACCTCTCATGCCGCCTTATATAATAACCTTATCCCTGTATTTTGTGATATAGATCCATTTACTTTAAATTTAGATCCTAACTCAGCTAATGAAGCCATAAAACTAGCTAAAAGTAAAGGGATAAATGTTAAATTTATCATGCCTGTTCATTTATATGGTAACCCCTGTAATATGGATGAAATAATAAAATTGTCAAAGGACTATGATTTAATAATAGTAGAAGATGCTGCAGAATCTTTAGCTTCTAAATATAAAGATATATTAACTGGTACTTTTGGAGAATTTGGAGCATTTAGCTTTAATGCTAATAAAGTAATAACTGCCTCTTCAGGAGGTATCATTTTTTCAAAAAATAAAGAAGACATAGAATATCTTAGATTCCTAACTTTACAAGCAAGAGTAGAAGATAAAGGGTATTATCATGAAGACTTAGGTTATAATTATAGAATGACCAACATAGAAGCTGCAATATTATTAGCTCAATTTGAAAAATTAAACTATTTTCTTAACCTAAAGAAAAATTTCTTTAAAATATATTTTGATTATTTTAAAAATTATTTTGAATTATTAAGATTTCAACAAACTACTCAAAACTCAATTACTAATTACTGGTTAATAACTATCGTTTTTAATAAAAAGCTAAATATTACTGAATTTCAAAAAAAACTAAATGAATATAATATACCAACAAGAAGAATATTTTATCCACTTCCTTTAATGGAATTTTATAAGAAATATGAATTAACCGAAAACTTAGAAGATTTTTATAAAAACTCAATTTATGTTTATAATTATGGACTAAATTTACCATCTTCTACTAAAAATGATTACAACGCTATAGAATATACAGCTAAAAAAGTTATCGAATTAATATCCCTATAAATTCTTAATTATTTTGTTTTATATTCTCAAATAAACCATTCCACTTTATATTAACATATAACTAAAAAAAATACATCCACAAATATAGAAGCTTCTTTGAGGTTAAAAGTATAATTTTCTAAATCATTTATTAAATTAGTTGTTATAAAATAAAACAAAAAAATTAAGCTTAAGATGATAATAAAATTAATAAAAATTAAAAAATTTCTTAAATTAAAGCTAAGTTGTAGTTTCATGAATATTTTTTTAACTTTAATAGAATAGTTTATTTATTTTTTAAGAGAGAAGAATTCTTGTTGGACTTTATAAATAGATTTTTTAAGTGCATTTATAATGAAGTCTATTTGATCTTTATTAATAATAAGTGGAGGAGCGATATAAGTTCTATCTACAGAAGCCCTTGCTAAATAAACTCCATTTTTTAATAATTCTTTTTCTATCTTAGCTGCTACCCAGAATTTAGAACTTATTGGCTTTTTTGTATTTTTATCTGAAACGTATTCTATAGTATAGTGTAATCCAATTCCCCTTACATCTCCTACTATATCAAATTCCCTTAGTTCTTCTAATCTTTCTCTTAAATAATTACCCATATTATGAGCATTTTCATAGAGTTTTTCATTAATGATTATATTTATATTAGCAATAGCGGCGGCAGCAGAAGCAGGATGCCCCCCAAACGTATAGCCATGCATAAACATCCAATCCCTAAAAATTTCTGCTATCTCTTTAGAAACTACAGTAGCACCTAATGGAGCATATCCACTTGTTATACCTTTACCAAATACAAACATATCTGGCTTAATTCCAGTATGTTCGTAAGCAAATAATTTTCCTGTTCTACCAAATCCATTATTAACTTCATCAAATATCAATAATATATCATTTTCTTTACAAACTTTATAAATTCTATTATAATATTCTTTAATATCAGGTGCATAGACACTACCTAAAGCTGACATAACAGGTTCTACAATAACAGCAGCAATAGTTTTAGCACCCTCATAATCTATTAACCTTTCCAAATCATCTGCACACCTTAAATTACATTCAGGATACCTGCTATTAAAAGGACACCTATAACAATAAGGTACTTCAAAATGTAAGAACCCAGGGATTAGTGGCTCAAAAAACATCCTATTTTGCCTAATCCCTGATAAACTTAATGCTCCATAAGTTACACCATGATAAGAATGCCATCTTCCAATTATCTTATATTTATTCGGATTACCTTTAAGATAATGATATTGTTTAGCTAATTTTATAGCAGTTTCTATAGCCTCACTACCACTATTAGAAAAGAAAACCGCTTCCATCCCTAAAATATTGGTTAATAATTCACTTAGTTCTAATGCTTTCTCATGATAATATCCTCCAAACAATGAAACATATGAAATCTTATTTAGTTGTTCATATATAGCTTCAATTATTTCTTTTCTATTATGCCCAACATTAACAACCCATAAGATAGACATCCCATCTATATATTTATTATTATTAATATCCCAAAGATAAACCCCATCTCCCTTAGTTATAACTCTTGGTCCTTCATTTATGATCTCTTTCCATATAGCAAAATGAGGTATCATTTTATATTTAGCTATTTCCCAATACTTTACATATTCATCACTTTTATTATCCATATTTTTCATATTATCTAAGTTTTCAGCCATAAAAACCCCCCCTTTTATCTATATTTACTTTATTTTACTTTATTTTTAATTACTATTTTTTATTAACAATAAACCAATTTTAGATATAGTCTTTTCAATACCTTCTAAAATTATATTTTCAATTATAATATTTACTTTAGGTAATAAATTCTTTATTTCTATTAATTCTTCGGGAGAAAATTTATTTAAAACATATTCTTTATAATTTTTATCTTGGGGTCTATTAATACCTATTCTTATTCTATAGAAATCTTTTCCGATGTAATCTATTATTGATTGGATTCCATTATGTCCTGCACTACCTCCATTAAATTTTATCTTAAATTCTCCTATCTTTATATCCATATCATCATGAATAACAATTATTTCATTGGTGTTTATTTTATAGAAATCAACAACCTGCTTAACAGAGATACCTGATAAATTCATATAAGTAAGTGGCATAAGCATTAAAAAATTATTAGTTTCTTTAGCTAACTCTTTTTTTAAAATTACCTCATATAAAATCCCCTGGAACTTCAAAGATTTAGTGTAAGTTATATTTTTATTATTATTAATAAAATATTCAATTATTTCAAATCCAATATTGTGTTTGGTATTTTTATACTGATACCCAGGGTTTCCCAAACCTACAAATAAATACATTTACTTTTATTTCTTTTATATTTTAAATTTGGTTTTAATTTTAGAGAATTTTTCTAAGGCAAATTCCAAGTCTTGTTTAGAATGAATTGCACTAATAATTACCCTAATTCTGGCCTTAGATTTAGGTACAGTTGGATAAAATATTGGCATAGCGAATACATCTTCTTCAAATAATTCCTTAGCAAATTCCTGAGTTAATTTTTCATCGTAAAGCATTATAGGTATTATTGGGGTTTTACTGTTTAGAGTATCAAAACCCAAGTTTTGGATTTCTTTTCTAAAGAAGTTTGTATTTTCCCATAGTTTTTGTACTATATCAGTATTTAGCATTAGATCTATAGCAGCTAAAGCGGCAGCTACATCAGGAACCGTAAGTGCTGAAGAAAATAAAAATGGTCTTGCTTTTTGCTTTAAGTATTCTACAACTAATTTATTAGAGCTTACAAACCCTCCTAATACTCCAAAAGCCTTAGATAAAGTACCTACTTCAATATCCACTTTATTATGTAAATTAAAATGATCTACTACCCCTCTACCGTTCCTCCCTAAAACCCCTTCCCCATGAGCATCATCTACCATAACCATCGCATTATATTTATCAGCTAATTCAACTATTTTATCCAAGGGAGCAATATCTCCATCCATAGAGAAAACTCCATCAGTGACTATTAAGATTCTCCTACTGCCTTGAGCTTCTTTTAATTTTTGTTCTAAATCATTCATATCTAAATGTTTATAAATAAATCTTTTAGCTTTAGATAACCTTATAGAGTCTATAATAGAAGCATGATTAAGTTCATCAGATATAACAGCATCTTCATTACTATCCAATAAAGTAGGAACCACACTTAAATTAGCCTTAAATCCAGATTGTAATAAAATTGTGCTTTCAGTGTGTTTAAACTCAGATAATTTTTGTTCTAATTCTTCATGTATTGTCATAGTACCAGCAATAGATCTAACAGCTCCGGGCCCTATCCCATACTTATCTATATATTCTTTTACTTTGCTTTTTATATATTCATTATTAGCAAATCCTAAGTAATTATTTGAGCATAAGTTTAGTTTGGGTTTATTATCTATAACAACCCATGCTCCCTGAGGACTTTCTATCACTCTAATCTTATTGTATCTTCCTTCCAATTTTAATTTATTAAGCTCTTCCTCTATGAAGCTAAATTTACTTGCTATCATAACTAATTAAATACATTAAAGCCAAGGTATTTATATACCGCCTAATTAGGTACCTTGACCTTGGCAGGCGGTATTTAGGTACCTATTTTATTTTTTAACCTTACTTCTTAAAACCCTTTAAAAATACTTTTAAAATATTAGAAAATATTTAACCTATATCTTTAATTCCAAAGTTTTAAGAAAACCTTTTTATCATAAATATTCCTCAGATTTTTCTTCCAATAAAGATATTTGTAATACTTTTAAACAACTACACTAAAATTTTTATATAATAATAAAAAGGGGACTTTTCTTTAGCTCCCTTGATAATTTTAATCTCCTAAAAATATTAATTAAATAATTTATAAAAACAATTTACAAAAAACTAATGTCCACATTTACATTTCTTACCTTCTTTACATCCACAGTTACAATTGCCACCACAATTACAACTTTTTTCTTTTTTCTTTGATTTATTATCATTCATTTTTTTATCTTCTTTCATTTCTTTTTTTGCTTCATTTTCTTCTATTTTTTTATTCTTTTCATTCATAGAGCAATTATCTTTAGCTTTAGTTAATTTACAATGCTCACACCAACCAATTAGCTTCTTTAAATGCCCTTGATCCAATTTATTTGTTGTATTAACTACTACACCGTTAACAATATAATAAACAGTAGGATATTCCTTAACCCCTAAAGAAGAAACCAAGTTAGAAGTAGGCCATAATGCCATATCTAATTTATTTTGTTTAACTAAATTAACTAACTGAGTTTTTTCACTCTCTTTTCCATTAACAAATACTACAAATTGAACATTGTTATATCCCTTTTTAGTAAGCCAACTCTCGAAATTACTTATTTGAACATAATCTCTAACAGTTTCTTTATCTAAAAAGAAAACTAAAGATTCCGTAGATAAATTTAAATTATAATTCTTATTATCAACTAAATTTAAAAATGCTTGATTAAACCAATTACTAACATTTAAATTAGCAGCAACTGCTACATCAAAACCATCAGATTTACAACAAGTCGTTTTTTTAGAACTACAACATTGAGATTCTTCAGCTTTACTTTCATTTTTACCTGTAGTTTGATCCTGGGTTAATGCTACATTTATAAAAGAAAATATAAGCAAAATAGCAACAATAATAACACTTAGTTTTTTATAGATTATACCTTTTTTCATAATGTTTACCACCTCCCTTTGATTTTCAGTTTATTACAGCACACTTTAATAACCTTTTTTCACTCACTAATCTCCCTTTCTTATTCTAAATTTTGTATATTTTTAAGGTATTTAATAAAATCAGCATTTTGGATAATATTTTTAATTAATTTTATAGTATTTTGGATATCAGTTAAATGAACAATTTGGTAATTAGTGTGAATATATTTAGCAGGAACAGAAATAACAATAGTATTTCCTAAATCTTGGAGATAACCTGCATCAGTACCTCCAATATTCGGTTTCTTTATTTGTAGAGGTATATCTAAGGAATTAGCTATAAATTTTACAAAATCAATTAACTTAGGATTAGCTATATAGCTCTTATCCATTATTGTTAAAACAGGACCTTTAGATACATAAGAAACTTGAGAATCAGTATAAGGTGATTCCCCAGAGGTAGTTTCTAAAATTATAATTAAATCAGCCTTAAACTTTTCATTATTAAGAATAAATCTAGCTCCTCTTAATCCTAACTCTTCCTGAACTGTAAATATATGTAAAACATCTACATAAGGATCAATATTTTTCAATAAATGTAAATTAATATAAGTACCAACTCTATTATCAAAAGCTTTACCCATAACACTGTAAGGAGAAATAACCTCAAAATAACTCTCTAAAGTTAAAGGATCCCCAACATCCACCAAATCATAATTACAATCAACATCAACATATAAATCATTAAACTCTTTTATATTAAAATCTTTTTTTATATGAGGGGGTAAAGAAGCAAAAACCCCTTTAACATACCCGCTCTTAGTCTTTATAACTACTTTAGAGGATAATAAATTCTTAATATCCCATCCCCCAATAGGCTCTACTTTTACATAAGGATACTTATATTTCTCACTAACTATAAATCCTACTTCATCTATATGACTCACTAAAGCTACTTTAAATTCTTCATTTGGTATATCTTTAAAAACACTTATATTCCCTTTAAGATCAACATTATACGTGTAATTATAACTTTCAATAAAGTTAGTTATAATAGATCTAACATCATCTTCAAAATTAGAAACCCCAAAAGCATTAGATAACATACTTAATAAATTTAAATCAATAGAATCTTTATCTCTAAAATACTCATCTATATCTTGATCACTTATATTAAAATATTCTCTAAGATCTATATACTCTATATTAGCATTTGATATATTTTCTTTTACTTCTTTTGATATTTCTGATAATTTTTTAGATAAATTATTTTCTTTGCTTTTATTTTCGTTACTTTCATTTTTAGCTTCTACATTTTTATTTTCAATATTTTGATTTTGAATAAGAGCTTCTTTTTTATCTTGTTCTATCCCCTCTTTCCCTAACATAATTCTCCTCCTTAAGATTTTCTATAACTTAAATAGCTAATTATAATTTAAAGACATCTACATCTTTAAAATAATAACTCCCTAAATCTTGATATACTTTATACTCATTAATCTTAAAACTCTTAATAATATTATATTTAGTATCTAAAAACTTAAAATAAAAATTGTTATTGTAATAAAAAGCCTCATACAAAATTATTTCAGATTTATTTAAATTATTAAAAGCTTTAAGATAATTTAAAAAATCAGTGTATTCTTTATAATTATTTTGCTCATTATTAGTTTTTATATTTAAAATCATTATCTGATTAATTAAAATCTTTATATTATCTTCAAGGGGATAAATTAAAGAAGCTAACAATGGATCAATATATTTATAAAAATTTGGGGTAGCATAATCATAAAGATACATAACTTGTAATTTATTATCATAATATTTTTTTAAGTAAGCGATAGTTCCAAAAGCTGTTGGATTATTCTTTAATTTATTCTTTGTTAGCTTTTCTTTTGGAATAGGAGGATAATAATAAATAGGCAACTCTTTACCCCTTAGATTATATAATTCATTCAAAATATTAAAAGAATACTGATCTAAAGGAAATAAATAAATTTTGTTATTAGTATAATCAGCTATTTCTTGGAAATTATCAAATAAAAAATACTCTATATTACTCTTTAAGTTATAATCGTAATATTTAAAAGATAAAACATATTTAGGGAAATTAAATTTATCAAAATTATCATTAGCTAAAGAAAATTTAATAAAGCATACTAAAAACAATAATAAATAAAAAACCCCTTTTAAATAACTCTTGTTTATATTTATTTTAAGTTTACAATTCATTTAATTAGTATTAATTGATATTCGTTTAATTTTATAGAGGTTGTTGAGTTAAAGGAGTTATATTCCTATTTTCAGGAGTAATAATATCATCAATTATTCCATATTCTTTGGCTTCTAAAGCTGACATATAATAATCTCTGTCAGTATCCAATTCAATTTTTTCTATAGGTTGTCCAGTATGATTAGCTAAAATTTCATTAATAATTCTTTTAAGTCTCATGATTTCTTTAGCATGAATTTCGATATCCTTAGCTTGTCCTCCTATACCTTTAATCCATGGTTGATGTATCATAATTCTAGAATAAGGTAAAGCAAATCTTTTGCCTTTAGCGCCACCTGCTAACAAAACAGCAGCAGCACTTGCTGCCATACCTACACATATTGTAGATACATCAGGCTTTATTACTCTCATTGTATCATATATAGCCAAAGCAGCAGTTATACTACCTCCTGGACTATTTATATATAAATCTATATCTTTATCAGGATCTTCTTTCTCTAAAAATAATAGTTGCGCTATTACCAAATTAGCTATATGATCCTCAATAGCATCACCTAAAAAAACTATTCGCTCTTTTAATAATCTTGAATATATATCATAAGACCTTTCTCCTCTTGGAGTCTGCTCAACTACTATTGGTACTAATGTATTACGATATATACTTAACTCCTTCATACTTACCTCCTCAATATCATAATTCTTATTTATCCCTTCTTAGTTTTATTCTATATCTTATATTATAAACCTTCTTATTTTTATTTTTCTAAGATTAAAAAAATAACCATAAAAATTAACATTTTTTTTACATTTAAATACTATCTTTTTAAATTTACCCTTTAATAAGTTAAATAGAGAAAAATTAAATAGAAATTTAAGTTAAAAAATAACGGGAGGGATAGAAATGTCAAAGCTAAATACAGATAATAAAATAAATATAAATTTAACAAACAGTAAAGTAAATAATACCATATCATTAAACAATAATGAAGCAAATAGCAATAACTTAAAAATAGATTTAAATACTAATAGTAATTCGGCATTAACTAATAAAGTTAGTGATATATTAGCTTACACTCAAGATGGAGTAAGTAGCTTAACAGAAACAGCACAAACTTTTGTAGAAAATAATCCTGCTTTTATATTCCAAAAAACAGCAGAGCAATTAAAAAGCTCTATAGTTAGTGGGATATATAGCACTTTTAGTGAAGTAGTAGATAAGGTTTTATTAGGTGCTTTTAGAGGTGTTACTTTAGCATTTGATGCTTGGCAATTTATTAAAAAATTAAAAGAAAAACAAAATCTAAAACAAGAATTAGAAAAACTAAACACTTTAATAAATCATACTAATCTTGATGAATCAAAGAAAAGAGAAGTAGAACAAAAAATAAATAAACTACTTGAAGATATTGATGAAACCAAAATGGATTTAGGAGTAAGTGGTGGTAGATTGATAACAGATTTATTAGGAGTAGTAGGAGCAATAGCTGCATTAGGATTTTTAGGGGGAGCCTTAGCTACTGCAGCGCCATATCTAATCGGAACCGCTTTAGTAGGGGATATCGCAGGAATATCCTATTATGCATATAAAGCAATTAAAAACGGGGTTAATTCTTTTCAACAAAAATTAGCCCAACGAAGAGAACTTGAACTAAAACAAAAAGAAGCACAAATCAAAAATACTTAAAAAATTTAGATATATAAAAATATATAAAATAATATTAAAATAAAATAAAGGGGGCTAAAGCCCCCTTCTAAATTTAGATCTGTTTTTCAATTTTTAATTTCATTAAACAATTATATCTTAAATTTTAAACCTATACCAAATCTCGTATAATCTATATTACTATTATTATCCAACGAATTAAATCTATTAGAAACTACATTTAAGTAAGCTTGAAGTTTAGGATTTATAGTATATCTAAAAGCTCCTCCTATCTCAAATAAACTATAATCAGGTATATTTGAACTATCTAAAGTAGGATAGTAATTTAAATTTAAATCAATACCATACTTATCTTTATTAAACTCATAACTTAACCCTACACCTAATCCACTCCAAGTATCACTATCACTTAAATTTCTCCATTCACTACTTAGTTTAAATGATTTTAAATTAGTATTAAAATATAATTTGGAATTAACTTGTTCTAGCAATATGTAAGATAATCTTACATTTAAATCATTAATCTTTACTTTAAAATCGTAATTACCTACCTGCTCAGAATCTTGACCAAATAGATAACTTAAGCTAATTTTATATTTAGCTACCTTATAATCCAAATTCAAGCAAGGAGCAAAAAAATTAAAAGCTGATGTATTAAATTTTAAATTAACAGCATTAAAATCTATTGAAGGTTCAAATACTCCTTTGTTATTAATCTCCTCCGCTTTAGAATTAGTTAATAATCCAAAAATTAAAATTAAAAATATTATAACTATATTAAGATATCTATAGAAAAATTTTAGCATACTCTACCAACTCCTTTTATCAATTTTTTATCACTAATTTTTACCTATGACTTCTGTTTCCTCTTATACTATTAACAAAATTCATAAATTCTTGGATTGTATTAGTTTTATAGAAATATCTAAAATTAGTAGATCTTGATTGCTTATTCTTTACATTTTTATTTCGATTAGCTACTAAACTAGGATTAAAAACATTATTATATAGAGAAGAATTTAAATCAGTAATAGCAACATTACCAGTATATATATCATAATTATTTCTAGATGAATTATACTTAAAGTAAACATAATAAGCTTGTGTAGAAATAGGAGGAATAGAAGAAGTGAAACCAGAATAAACAGCTAAACTCTTATTACTAGTATCATCACCTACAAGCAATCCAATAAATGATCCACTACCATCAACTGCCCCATCATAACCAGTCCTATCGTCCCTATTTACATCTTCCATTTTAGCATAAGTAAATTGTATATCATTAGTACCTTCAAATAATATAGTCTGAAAAACTAATTTATTATCTCTTTCCCTGCCTCCATAGCCACTAGCAAAGTATTGAACAATAAATTTCCTATTAGGAGCACTACCTACTACTTCATACCAAACCCCAGAACCTGAATAAGAATACATTTCCAAATCACTCCAAAATGGAGCAATCAATGAATCATATGGACCATAACTATCACCAACTAAGACATCATCTATATCATCTGCAGGATCATAACTATCAAAATCATCTGTATCTATATCACTATCAAAAGAAAACCAACCATTAGTACAAAAAACAATATCACTACCAGCATTGAAAGTATTATTAAATAAAGAAAAATTGAAAGGTAAAGCGCCACTAGCTAAATACAATCCATCATCAGTACCATCAAAATCATTATTAGGATCTATAAAAGTAGCACCTGCATTATTAGACAAATCATCAAAAGGAACAGGAGTAATATTAGCACTAACTCCACCACTACTTCCACTATTACCTATTAAAATATCATTTAATCCCCCTACACTACTACCTCCTCCACAACTAACAGCAACAAATAAAGCAACTAATGATAATACGCCCCCTAAAAATAATAACCTTATTTTCATTACTACACTTAGTTTATTGTTCATAATAAACTACCTCCTTTTTTATTAGTTTTTTATTTTATCAATTTTTTATTTTGTTTTAACATCCTCATTTTTTTAAGCTCATATAGTTTCACCTCCTTTATCTAAAAATTATATTTACTAATATTATTAATTCAAAAAAAAAAAAAATCCTGCTAAAAAATTTGGGTAAAATTTTTTAATTTTATTTTAATATTTGTAAAATATGACAAAAATGATTTATAATTTTGCGAGCTTTTAACTTTATTTTTTTAATTGAATTTTCATAATTAGAGCGTCTTCTTTGTTAAAATAGTAATTTTTTCTTATATTTATTTCTTTATAACCCATTTTTTTATACAAATTAATAGCTTTATGATTATTAATATTAACTTCTAAGTAATTTTGTTTAACTTCAAATAAAGTTAAATAAGCTAAATGTAATCTAAGTAATAATTTTCCAAAACCTAAATTTTGATAATCCTTAGAAATAGCAATTTTATATAATTCACTTTCAACATTAGAGATAAAAGATAAACAAAAGCCTATAACTGAATTATTATACTTTAAAACTGAAAATATATAATTCTTAGATAAAACATAAAATAAAAAATCTTGCTTATCCCACCTATAAATAAAATCAAAATTTTGATTATCTATTAAACATATTTCATCTAAATCTTTTTTAGTTAAATTAAATGCACTTAAATTAGAAAAAATAACCATTAAAAATCCTTTTAACAATTAATCCCCTTCTTACATTAGTTTTAGATTCTTTGAAAATTAAGATATTTTTAAAATATTTCTTTATTTTACCTTCTTATATTCAAAATTAATAATTTGTTTTTTAGTTTTATCAATTTCTATACCAATTATATAGACCTTATCATAATTTAAATATTTTTTATAATACTCTTTTTCCAATATTTGCTTTATTGCTTTTCCTTTTTCTTTAGAATTTTGAATAACTTTAAATTCAAGGATATAAACAATAGAATTATTAACAATAACAGTTAAATCTATTCTACCTTTAGAAGTGTTATCTTCTGTTATAACATTTAGTCCAGTAGAATAAAACAAAACAAAAACAGCTAATACATAGCTTGCTTCTTCTTTAAGATACATATAGCTAATATTATTTATTAATAGATCTATATGTTCTTTAAGTTTAGAGATATTTTCCTTTTTTAAAGTTGTTATTACATCATCTACTAATTTATATCTAACCTCTTCTTTTATGGTAAATTCTAAGATGTTTTCATTAAAAGATATTTTAACTTCTTTATTAGGGAAGCCGAGTTTATATTCTTGACCATATTCTTTTTGATAAACTTCTTTAATAGTTAAATATCCTGTTTGAAACATTAGAGCTTCTATTGATATATCTTCTATATCAAATTTTTCTAAGATGTTTTTCTTAACTATCTTATTTTCTAATTGTGAAACATCATATTTTTTTTCTTTAATAAGTTTAATTAAGAAAGAAGGAGTGCCAGTTTTATACCAATAACTATCAAATTCCTTATTTTTTAGATATAGCAAAATATCAAAAGGATTATAAAGTGTATCTTGTAAGAAATAGTACCCGTTATACCATTCTTTAATTTTATCTAAATTTAGGTCCTGTAAATAGTCTTTAAAATAGAATTCTAATTCTTGTTGAGTATAACCACAGATATTACCAAAATCTTTATTTAATGAGATATCTTCTAATTGATTTAATCCACTAAAAAGAGAAACTTTAGAGAATTTGCTAACCCCTGTTATTAAAAGAAATTTTATGTATTTATCTAAGGCTTTTAGAGTTGTATAAAATCCCTTTAATATTTCCCTTATTTTTTCTACCTCTTTTTTCCTTTCTATATTATCTAGTATCGGTTTATCATACTCGTCTATTAATATTATCATCTGTTTTTTAGTTACTTCATAAATCTTTTCTATTAGCAACCTTAAATTCCTATTTATTGTATATTCTTCATTATATTTATAACTATATACTTTCCCTATTTCAATTATTATCGCTTTTAATTCCCTTTCTAATTCCTCTCCGCTTCTTACTTGTGTATCTCCAAAATCTATCCTTATTACTGGATAAATTTCTTCCCAATTCCATTTATCTTCTATATATAACCCTTTAAATAATTTTTTTTCTCCTTTGAATAAATATTCTAATGTAGAAATTAATAAAGATTTTCCAAAACGTCTAGGTCTACTTAAAAAATAATATTTTCCACTATTTATTAATTTATAAATATACTCAGTTTTATCGACATATATATAATTTCCTTGAATTAATTCTTTAAAATCACTTATCCCTACGCTTAGCTTCTTCATCATTTTAACACCTCTATTTTATCCAAATTTAGAAATAACTTTCTTAATTTAGTATTATATTTTTTTGTTTTGCTTTCCTATTTTTAAAGATTTCAATATTTAGAGTAATTAATAAAAAATAAATTTATTCTCCAACAAGTGACATATATTTTTTTATTACTATTTAAATAGATTGAATTACCTAATTATTACCACCATAATGGACTACAATTCTTATAAATTAAACAAATTATTTTTTAACGGCAATTCCAGCGGGGGTAGCATAAAGTGCAGGTACGCTTTCAGCTACCATCATATTCTTAATTAAATCAACTACACATACAGTTTTGGATCCTTTACAAGAAACATATAATTTATCTCCATAAGGACTAATCCCCATATAAGTAGGACCATCTTTTACTTGAATATTAAATAATATCTTACTTGCTAAAACATCTATAACACTTATATAATTAGAACCTTCATTAGAAACATAAACATATTTTAAAGAAGGATGTACAACAATTTTAGAAGGCTTATATCCTGTTCTAAATCTTCCTACTTCTATATTGTTTTTAGCATCAATCAAAGAAACAGTATTATCATTATAATTAGCTACATAAACTCTTCTACCATCAGGAGTAGCAACGCCTAAAGGCATACTTCCTACTTTTATATAACTTTCAACTTCTAAAGTTTTAGCATTTAATATTAACAAATAACCCACATTTGAAGCTCCAAAAGTAGCAAATAATTTAGATTGATCATAAGATAAAGCTAAACCTTGAGGTTGTAAAATAGATGAAGAAGAAAAAGCTATCTTTGATAACTTAGGATTTTTTGATAAAATAATAGAATTAACAGGAAAATCCCTAGAGGAATCAATCATAGTAATTTTAGGTTCAGGGCCCATTAAAGATACATAAACAAAATTATCACCTACCACTATATCAGAAGGTAAATTTTCTGTAGATAAAGAAAATTTATTTATAACTTTATTATTGTTATTAGGTGAAATAATGTAGAAATTAGACTTAAAATCTAAAGCATATAACTTAGAGTAATTTTTATTAAAAGCAAGTAAATGAACCCGAGAACCAATATTAACATTAGCTTTAATTTTTCCGTCTGTTTGAGTACTCATAATAGCTAATCCATTAATAGCATTCCCCATAAATATCCCATCTTGTCCATACATAGTAAAATACTTTCTATCTGCATATTCTAATGGATTAGCTCCATATTGGATAGCAGCTAAATCTTGCATATCTTCAGGTCCAGAACTAGGAGGGATACCCCCTGGAGTATCGTAATCCGAAGGAACAGCTATATATACTTTATCATTATTAGGATCATAATTCATACCTACAGTAGTTGAATCTAAATCTCTTCTTTTTTCAGGATTAAGTACTATATTAACTATTTTAATATCTCCAGGATTAATATCTATTTCTATTACTTGAGTTTTGAATTGTGGTTTAGAGACAGTTAATTTATATTTACCTGGTGCTAAATTAATAAATTCAAAAGAAGCAGAGGAATTAGTAAGAGTTTGCTGAGGTAATCCAGGAGTAGGAGGAATAGGTTCTAAATATACACTAACCCCTAAACCTGGTGTAGTACCACTACCAACACCTGGAGTTACAGAATAATCTAACATAATAGTTCCTCTTATTTGTCCTAAAGTATTACCTATAACATCTATATTATTTAAAAATAAAATTAAAAAAATAAAACCAACAAATTTAAAAAATAAAATGTTATAATAATATTTAAGATTAATTTTCATAATCCTCACCCTCTTCTTATTATTCATTTATTATTTTTTTAGTTTAATACTAAAATAAGAAGTCTTTCCCATTTATATAATTATATATCAAAATTTAAAAAAACCTTAAAAATATGTTAAAAAATATAAAAAAAAATTAAAAAATAAAGAAAGTTGCATTATGAAGGTAAATATAAAATGTAATAAAAATATAGTAATATGGAAGCTGGTAAATTTTTAGGTAATTTTGATTTAAAAAATTTAATGAGTTTCTTAGATTCTAAGGTGATAGTTATAAAAGAATATGTTAGGTATTACGAAGTAGATAAGATGCAAGTAGTACATCATTCTAATTATTTTAGATATTATGAGCTAGTTAGATGCTTTTATTTTACAACAAATATATTACCTTATAGTGTTTTAGAAAATGAATATAAAATATATAGTCCACTACTTGAAAGTTCATCTAAATATATAAAAAAATTAGAATTTGAGGATATTTTTTTTATTAGCTGCTTTATAGATAAAATTGAATTAAATAAAATATATTTTAGATATTTTATTATCAAAGAAATAGATAAAGAAACTTTATTTGATTTATTTGATTTTATTAAAAACAATAAAAAAAAGCTAATAGAAATGTTGTGGTATTATAATTATTTAAAAAGTAATTATAAAAAAATAGTTTTACAGAATCTAATAGCGGAGGGTATAACTATTCATACCTTTGTAGACAAAGATTTTAAATTATTAAATTTAAAAAATATTTACATACCTAAAAAAAATGATTTCCTGTATAATTTGCTAAAAAATTTAGAAATTTAGTTAAATTCCTTATATATAATTTCATAATTTATGGTTTTAATTTGTTTTAAGAGGCGTAAATTTTTTAAGCTATTTTTATTATCTTTATTATTTTTTACAACTATCATCTTAAAAATAAATAAAACCAAAGCCCAAAATAATAATTTTAATTTTAGCAGTTTTATAATATACACACCTTCTTTAATAGATACTCCAGATTATACTGAAATAGAAAATTTTAGCGAAATATATACTAACGAATACTATATTAAATCTAATAAAATTAGAATAGATAAAAAAAATAGAAAAATATTTTTATACAATAATATTTTTATAAAAAACTTAAGAAGATTAGATGAGTTTATTAGTGATGATGTAGTAATAGAATATGATGAAAATGATATAAAAAAAATAATAGCTAAAAGGGGTAGAGGTTACTTAGAAAAATATGAAGCTTCTTCTATACAATTGCAAGATAAATTATTCTTTACATATAAAGAACTTTATTTAGAAAACAATTTTTATAAGCTTATAGATGCTAAAATATCAACTTGCAATCTATGTTCATATGATGATTTTAATTGTAAGCATTACGAGATTAAATCAGAAGAAATAGAAATATATCCTGAAGATAAAATGATATTATCTAAAAACAAAATTTATTTTTATAATAAGCAAATTTTTGGCTATAGAAAACTAATTATACCATTAAAACAAAAGAAGAAAGAGCAATTTATTTCAGAAGATAATAGCATATTTCCTAAGGTAGGATATAATAACATAGATGGTTTTTTTATAACTAAGGATTTTGATTATTACTTTAATAAAGGAAACTATGGTAAAATTCTAACAGAATATGGACAAAGAACAGGCTTATATTATGGAATAAACAATAATTCTAATTTTAATTTCAAATCTATTAATATTTCTATGAGAAATTATTTATTTTTTAACAATAATAATAATTTGGATACCTCATATAGAAATATAAATAATAGTATAAATTTAGGATGGCAAATAAATAGTAAAATAATAAAATATTTTAATGCTTATTTAAATTATACTTTAAATCAATCCAATTTTAGAAATTTTCAAACTCCTTTAAATGAAAATTTATCTTTTGGTTTTAATACTAATATATTAAATACAAATTTAACATATAATAATAGCACAACTTCTACATCAGGCTTATTTAAAGGAATAAGTCAAAATATAAATCTATCTCATTCTTACAAAAACATTAACTTTAATTTAAATTATCAAAACGTAGAAAATAACTATATTACAAATAGTGTAATAAATGAAAATTTTAGATTAAATTTGAATTATAATTTTAGTAACAATTTATATACATTAAGTTTATTAATAGATAATACAAAAAATAGTAATTTATTTTTTGGAGTAAATAAAGTCCCAGAAATAACTCTAAAATTAAATAAGCCAATATATTATAAGGGTTTTAGTTTATTTAAGGATATATATTTAAGTCCAACTTTATTTTTGGGTAAATACAATGAACCACAATTTAATAGAATAACCACTAAATACCAATTTTATTTAAATTATAATCTATTTCATTTAAAGACAAAAGATATAAATTGGGTAACAAGTGGATATTTTAAACAAAATTTCTATAATACCGGTACCTATTACTTTGATAGAAATAATCACGCTAATTATGTTAATTCTTTTACTTCAAATTTCAGTTTAAATGAAAAATATTTAAATTTAAATATAAATTATTCATATTTATTTGGTAAAGGTTTTGCTCCAATATTTGCAGATTTTACGGGAAAATATCAAAATCTTAACTTTAATCTTAAATTATTTAAATTAAATACTTACGAATTATACCTATCAAGTAACTATAATTTAAATATAGGAAAGATTAGTCCCTTAATTATAACTTTTAAATACAATGATCCTAAAACTTATCTTTTATTAAATACTTCTTATGACTTTAGTAGGAATCAATTTTCAAATATAAGCACTAGTTTTTCTTATTTACTTAGAAAAGATCTACAATTAAATTTATGGTTTAATTATAATACATTTAGGAATAAAGTAGACTATATAGATATAGTTTTAATAAAAGACAATCATTGTTGGGGTAGCTACTTAGTTTATAGAAGTACTTTAAAACAATTGTATGTATATGCATATTTAAAAGCTATACCTATAGTAGGAATAAATATTGGTATAGACCAATCCAAACCTTTTACTCCTACTATACCAAATTTAAGATAGTTAGAAAAATAATTAAAATAGTTAAAAAACAATTAAATATGAATAATACTCAAGATAATTCAAATAATAAAAATAATAATTTAGATAATTTAGAAAAGTCTAATTCAGAAAACTCCCAAATATTTCTTATTATATGTGATAAGTGTAATAACATAATACAAGATATTACAACAAAAAGTTTAAATGAAATAGATAATTATATATGCAATAACTGTGGAAATATAATTTCTAATTTAAAGCAAGTAAATATATTAGAAAATATAAAAGAAACCACTAATCAAGTAACAAAAGTAAATTTAGAAAATAAAAAAGATAGTCAATTAAAAAATGAAATTAAAATAAATACTCAAAAACTTAATAATTTTTTGTATTTAGGTAATGTTATAATAGGTCAAAATATAAAAGAAATAATGCTTTTTAATTTTTTATTTAGTTTTAATTTAATAAATTTAATATTATTTTTATTTGTGGGGGGATATTTAGCTTTCTGGATTTATAAATATTTAACCTTAGGAGCTTACCTTAATCAACTTATTATTTTCTTCATTATATTTTTTATTTTTGGGTCTATTATTTATCTATTTCATATCATTTATAATTCCCTTATTTATAAATTATCAGAAAAAATTTTACTAATATTGAATAAAAATACAATAAACAAAAATGAATTAAAAATAATTAACAAACCGCTTCTTATTTTTTTTAGTTTTGATAATTTAAAAAATTTCCTTTACAAAGGCTTTAAAATATTCTCATTAACTTATAAAACTAATCTTAAATTTTTTTTATTTTTTTTCTTATTTTTAATTATAATATCTTTATCTTTACTATCTCTAATAGATTATGCAATATATGAAGAGAATTTTTATTTATTTTTTTGCGGATTTTTAACTGCTTCTAATTTATTTTTCCTTCTAATTTTGTTTTATATATTTTATAACAATTTAATAAAACAATTAATACTTTTAATCTATATAAAAAATAAGCTATTAAATAATAAGGAATTAAATTTAAAGGAACTAACAATTTTACTAAATAATTTCTTAAAAAAGAATAGAAAAAAAATATTAATTTATAGTTTAGTTTTTTTAGTAATTTACTATTTAATAATGCCAATAATACAATTTTTTTTAATATTAACAGGAATAGGAATAATATTTATTTATTTACCTATAATTGTAATGGATATTTATTTTTTATCATTTTTAAGTATAAAACTATTCATAGAGGATAGAAATTAAAAATATTGAATATAAAAAATAATAAAGGGAAAGGAAAAATTTATGAGGACTTTAGTGATTTGGGTTTTCATAATATTAATAGCATCCTATTTAGCTATCAAGGTTACAGAAAATTCGTTAAATATAAAAGAAACAACTTATTACGAAGTTTGGAAACAAATAGAACAAAATAACGTTAAAAAAGCTGAACTAAAAGATAATGAAATAACTATTGAGCTTTATAAACCTTATGATATAAAATATTATAAAATAAAAGCTTATTATCCGCAAGATTACGAATTAATAAAAACACTAAAGGAAAAGAATATAGATTTTAAATATACTCCGTCAGGAGATTCCACTATATGGTTTTGGATCCTTAATTTAATCCCTGTTTTATTATTTGTGTTTTTGATATTAGCATTTATAAGACAAGCACAAAGTGGGAATTCTCAAGCTTTCAATTTTACAAAAAGTCGAGCTAAAATGTTTTCTCAGGATATGCCTAAAGTTACTTTTAATGATGTAGCAGGAATAGATGAAGTAAAGGAAGAACTAAAGGAAATAGTAGAATTCTTAAAAAATAGACAAAAATTCATAGAAATAGGTGCAAGAATCCCTAAAGGAGTTTTATTAGTAGGTCCTCCAGGCACTGGTAAGACATTATTAGGTAGAGCTATAGCAGGAGAAGCAGGAGTACCTTTTTTATATGTTAGTGGTTCTGAGTTTGTAGAGATGTTTGTAGGTGTTGGTGCAGCAAGAGTTAGAGATTTATTTGAACAAGCTAAAAGAAATGCGCCATGTATAATTTTTATCGATGAAATAGATGCAGTAGGAAGACACAGAGGTGCAGGGTTAGGTGGAGGGCATGATGAAAGAGAACAAACTCTAAATCAATTATTAGTAGAAATGGATGGTTTTGAAGTTAATTCAGGGATAATAGTAATAGCAGCTACTAATAGACCAGATATTTTAGATCCTGCTTTACAAAGACCTGGAAGGTTTGATAGACAAATCTTTGTAGGAATCCCTGATGTTAAAGGTAGAGAAGAAATACTAAAAATTCACGCTAAAAAGAAAAAAATATCTCCTGACTTAGATTTAAAAGAATTAGCAAGAAGAACCCCTGGTTTTACTGGAGCAGATTTAGAAAATATGCTAAATGAGGCTTCTTTAATTGCTGTTAGAAAAGGTAAAAAATATATAGAATTAGAGGATTGTGAAGAAGCAATAGAAAAAGTATTAATGGGACCAGCAAGAAAAAGCTTAGTTATGACAGAAGAAGAAAGAAAAATAACAGCATATCATGAAGCGGGGCATGCTATTGTAGCTAAATTTACCCCTTATACTGATCCTGTTAAAAAGATCTCTATAGTACCACGAGGCCCAAGTTTAGGACAAACCTGGCAAGCTCCTGAAAAAGATAAATACAATTACAAAAAAGAAGAATTGTTTTCTCAAATAAAAGTATTACTGGGTGGGAGAGTTGCTGAAGAAGTTATATTAAATATCTGTACTACTGGAGCAGAAAATGATTTAGAAAGAGCTACTAAAATAGCAAGAAGCATGGTAGCTCGATTTGGTATGTCTAGTTTAGGGTTAGTATCATTTGAAGCTTCTAAAGAAGTATTCTTAGGAAGAGACTTAATTAAAGAAAAAAGGTATAGTGAAGGAACCGCTAGATTAATTGATTTAGAAGTATCTAAAATAATTCATCAAGCTTATAATGAAGTTATTGAATTAATTAGAAAACATCAAGATAAGTTAATAAAAGTTGCTGAAACTTTATTACAAAAAGAAACCATTAACGAAGAAGAATTTAATCAGTTAGTTCAAGAAAATTAATTCATAATTTACAATGAGTAAAAAAATTTTATTAACTCAAGAACAAATCCAGGAAAAAGTAAAAGAGTTAGCAAGATCAATAGATGATTTTTTGATAAAAAATAAAAGAGATGAAAATGATATACCGATATTTATAGCAGTTTTAACAGGAAGTATATTCTTTTTTTCAGATTTAATTAAAAATATAAAATCAGATATAATAGTAGATTACTTAAAAGTATCTAGCTATTCTGGTAGTCATAATACTTATAATGTAAAAATCCAAAAGGATATAGAGATAGATATAAATGATAAAATTGTATTTATAATAGAAGATATAGTAGATACAGGTTTGACTCTAAAGAAAATAATAGAATTCTTAAAAGATAGAAAACCAAGGATATTAAAAATTTGCTCATTATTAGATAAACCCTCTAAAAGATTAGTTAAAGTAAAAATTGACTATAAAGGATTTGAAATTCCTCCAGAATTTGTGGTAGGATATGGCTTAGATTATAACGAACTCTATAGAAATGTTCCTTACATTTTTATCTACACTCAAAACGAAACTTAGTAAATTATATAGAAATCGTAAATTATATGGAAATCTATAAATAAAGCAATAGTAAAAGGGACTTAGTTAATGGATAATATTTTATTTGAAGTAATTCCATATCCTATAAAATGGGATGATATAAAGAAGCAAAATTTTGTAAAAAAAATTTCAGAAATTATTTATAAAAACAATATAAATATTATTAATATCCCTGAAGTAGTAATAGAAAATAGAAATCAAAATAGAAACGTTTCTTATTTACAAAAAGTACCTCCTTTAGAATTTGCTATCCATTTAAGAAATTTTTATAACCAAAATTATCAAAGAAATTTAGATTTTATTATTAATGTAGTTGTCCCTATAAAAGAAAAAAACTATTTTTTAAATTATATTGATAGTTTAATATCAAATGGAATAAATAAAATAGTTTTAGTAGGTAAAGATAGAAGTGATAAAGAATACATAGGTTTTGAAGTAATGCAAGCAGCTAAGATATTAAAAGATAAATATAAAAATGAGATTATCTTAGGAGGGGTAACTATATTTCATAGAAAAAATGAGCATCTAAAAATAATTGAAAAAAGAAATTCTAATATAGATTTCTTTATATCTCAAATTATCTTTGATAAATCAAATTTTTATAATTTAATAAACACTTTAAAAAATCTAAATATATCAAATTTATTAAACTTAAAAATTTACATATCTTTAGCAGTTGTTAATTCTTTTAAAGAATTGGATTTTATGAAATTTTTAGACGTTTATTTCCCTAATGAAATCCTAAAAGATATAGAAAATATACATTCAGACAAAGATTTAAATGCTTATTTTAATAGATTTCTTGATAATTTAATAATAGAACTAATTGAATTAATATTTACTTATAGAAGGTACAATTTAGATATAGGTTTTAATATAGAGCATATTATGTACAATAACTTAGACTTATCTGAAGAATTGTTAAAAAAAGTAAAAATAAAGTTAAAAAATATAGAATTCTTAAAAATGAAAAATTTTTAAAAAATATAAAAATATTATTACTCTTTTATAAAGGTTAAGTAATTTTTAAACCTGAATTTTTAGAGATCAATACCCATTTTAGGTTCTAGGCATTTACTTATCAATTATTAGATTGTAATTAGAATTTAGTAAATATTTCGGAATTTATTTATTAGCTTATATAATGAAAATCCCTTATTATTTGATTTAAGAAGATTTAAACAGAATCGGAGGAGGCGGGATTCGAACCCGCGGTATCCCTTTTGGGGATACACTCGATTTCCAGTCGAGCGCCTTCGACCACTCGGCCACCCCTCCTTTTCTTATAATAAAATTATTCAAAATACTTAAAACTCCTTTTTATTTAAATATATATTAAAAATTATAGAACTCGTTTTATTTCTTGTAGAGTAGTAATTCCTGAAATTACTTTAAATATAGCATCATCAATTAAAAACATCTGCTTTTTTTCTTTCCTTAATAATTGCCTAATTTTGTAAGTAGGTAAATTATTCTCAAATAATTCTTTTAAGTAATTATCAAAAATCAATACTTCAGCTATTAGTGTTCTTCCTAAATAACCCACCCAGTTACATACTGGGCAACCCGTAGCTTCATAAATTTCTAAAAATTCAGTATCTGAATAATTTTTTAAATATTCGAAATCAATAAAATCAGTATCTTCCATAAAAGATAAGTAATTTAGTAATTCTTTTTTAGAAAATTTTATTTTCTTTTTACAATTATTACATAAAACTCTAACAAGTCTTTGATTAATAATACCTATTAAAGAAGAAAACAAGAACTCATTTTTAACTGTAGTACCTATTATCATTTCTTTTATTCTAAAGACAGTGGATATTGCATCATTAGCATGAATAGTAGCTAATACTAAATGTCCCGTTAAAGAAGCATTAACAGCAGTATGTAATGTCTCATTATCTCTTATTTCTCCTACTAAAATTACATCAGGATCTTGCCTTACAATATATTTTAATCCTTCATAAAAAGTTAAACCTATTTTTTCATTAACTTGGACCTGTGTTAAACCTGGGATCTCGTATTCTATAGGGTCTTCTATGGTAACAACATTCTTAGATTCTAAATCCAATTCTTTTAATAAGGAAAATAAAGTAGTGGTTTTACCTGCACCTGTAGGACCACTTACCAATATGAAACCATATGGCTTTGAAATAATCTTATAAATCTTCTCTAAATTAATACTATTAAACCCTAACTTGTTTAAAGACAATATAGTAGTTTGTTTATCTAATATTCTAATAACTATTTTTTCGCCGTATCTTGAAGGTAAAACAGATACCCTTAAATCAAACTCCCCATTCCTTGTTTTTATTACCACATGTCCATCTTGTGGTAATCTATGTTCAGTTATATTTAACGAAGCTAATAATTTAATTCTACTAACTACTTCATTAAAACTTTCATAACCAAATTCTAATCCTTTATGTAAGATTCCATCTATCCTATATCTAACTCGAACATTGTTATTTAAAGGTTCAATATGTATATCAGTAGCTCTGTAAGTTATAGCTTGCTTAAATATAGCTTCAACTAATTTAATGACTCCTTCTTTATCTGATAAATCCTCTAAATTAATATAATTAAATATATCTTCAATTAGGGTAGTAGCTTTTAGACTTATCTCTTTTAAAGCTTGATTAATTATGAATTTATTTTCTAAATCAGATATAACTTTATTAAAGGCTTGATAAGAGATAACTACTATCTCTATATTTACTACATTTAAGGTACTTCTTGCTATATTTATAGCTTCATAATCTAAAGGATCTACTAATCCAATTACTACTACACCCAATTCATCTATCTTTATCGGAATGAATTTATATTGCTTTAATGTATCTATATCAAACCTTAATACTAAATTTTCATCTATTTCTTCTTTTAACAAATCGATATAAGGTATATTTAAAGATTCTGCTAAAGCTTTTGCTAAATCCTCGTAATTAATATAACCTAATTCTATTAATATTTCCCCAATTTTTTTAGCTGGATTATTTTTTTGATATTCTAATGCCTGATTTAACTGCTCATCAGTTATTAATCCCTTCTCTTTTAATACTTGTCCAATTAGTTTTTTCTTTACATTTAACATATACTATTTTCTTAGTTTTTTGCTATATTTTTCACTATTTTATAGATATTCTTCACTTAAAGTTTTCAATATATCCTGCTTTTCAGGGATATTTAATTTTATTCTTAGTTTATCGTGATAAATTTCTTCTAAAGCTCTATCATAAAATTTATCTAATTTATAGTTAAAGTGTAGTATATTTCGTTTTTCCATCATATTTTTAGCGCGTTTAGCTGCTGCATTTATTAAAACAAACCTTGAATTTTGAGGTACCTTCTTTATTAAAGCATCTAAAGGTGGATATAATATATCGTGTATTAAGTTATCCATATCATTTATCCCCTCCTATTATTTTCTTTATCTTAATTTAATTCATTATCTTTTTGGATATATATAAAGTGCTTACTTTAGAACTAAATTTTTGAGTATCTATTATCATTTGTACTTGTTTTATACATTCATCTAAATTATCATTTATTACAATGTAATCATATGCGTTTATATAATTTATCTCAGTTAATGATGTAGTTATACGTTTCAAAATCTGTTCTTCAGTTTCAGTTTGACGTTTCTTTAATCTGTTAAGTAATTCTAATCCTGTAGGAGGGATTACATAAATTAAGGTAGTAAGATTAGGTAATTTACTTTTTACTTGAATTGCTCCTTTAACATCTATATCTAATATAACATCTATTTGATTTTCTATTCTTTGGAGTACTTGAGTTTTTGAGGTTCCATAAAATTCGTCATTAACAATAGCCCACTCTAAAAACTCATTATTTAATATTTTTTCTTTAAATTCTTCCTTAGATATAAAAAAATAATCTTTCCCTTCTATTTCATTAGGTCTTTTAGGTCTAGTAGTATAAGAAACAGAAAAATAAATATTAGGATTAGCTTGAAGAATTTTATTAATTATAGTACCTTTACCTACACCAGAAAACCCTGAGATTACAAATATATGCCCCTTCTTTGAAATATTGAACTCAAATGTTTCAAAAAATTTAATAATATCCGTCATATTTAATAAAAAACATTTAACTTCATTAAATTTTCCTATAGAAATGAGTTTTTGAAGGATATTTTTTACATCTAAATTCTAAGTAGATACAGTCTTATAAAATCTACTTAAAAAGCTTATTAAAATTACTTATTAAAATTAGGAACTAAAATAAAAAGGGGGACTCCAGCGGCAGGACTCGAACCTGCGACCCGGTGCTTAACAGGCACCTGCTCTACCTCCTGAGCTACGCTGGAATACCTTCTTTTTATCCCCCTTATTCTTATTATTCTATATCTAAAAATTTTTTCCTTCTTTTTTTACAATCTTATATAAAATTATTTATAAAGTAAAATAAACCTTACATTACTATTACCATCAAAATCATCATATTTTATATTATCATCATATTTTATATTCCATCCATTAACCAAATTATCTACAAAATTAGAAAATAATAATTTTATATCATTAACTAAAATATTTCCATTAAAAGCAGAATTTTTATATAAATAATAAGCACTATATTCAGTCATTGGATTAGCAGCTCCCATGTTATATAAAGTAGTATTTTTCCATCCATTATACCTATAAATCCCATTGTTAAAGCCATTGTAAAAAGTAGAACTATTTAAATTAAGACCTATAAAATCATAGGTAGGATTATTATCATTAGTATCAATTAAAACCGCTATATTAAATTTATCAACAGTAGTTTGGAAATCTTCTGATCCATTTATATTCTCTATTAAACTAATACCATCTAAGTTAGATTTAACCATATTAGCCCAGGCATTAGTAAATCTTTGATCTAATTGTTTTATAAATAAAAATGATTTCCCATAATTAGGGAAATCCGGATTATCAGTTACTAAGGGAGTAGTATCAGGGTTAGCAAAAAATGATTTAATAGAATCAATTCTAACATCACCAAAATACCCACATAACTCTTCTCCATAAGTAGCTAATCCTTCTGCTATCCAACCAGAATGATTACCTATTGTTGTTTTATTATACTCTAATAAATGAACAAACTCATGAGCTAATGTAACATTAAATTCATTGTAAGTTCCATAGTTTAAATTAGGATCAGCTAAAGTAATAGGATGTACATTAACGCGTTGAGAATCTTGAGAACCCCAAAAATAACCTATAACCTCAGGATTAGATCTACTATCTACTTTCTTTGTTATTAAAACATTAACATAAAAACTTAAAGTCCCTACATTCCTAGTTAAGGTATTATAATCATGATTAAAATGATTTATAATGTTAGCTTGATTATCATTAAATAAAGATTCTTCATTATAATTATCTGTATTATTAGTATCAACCCAAATAGCATATTTAGGATTAGAATTTACATAAACACACTTAGCATTAACTGTAACAGTATTATCAGTAGCACTATCATAAACCTGAAAATTCCTTGTATCATTTAAATTAGGTGTTGAATAAGAATAAAGCATATTATTATTTACATTATCTTTATTAGATACTTTAAAACCACATCTAAATTCTCTTATATTATTTAGTGTATTCCTATTTATATTATTATTTTCATTTGAAAGAATATTAGGATTAGAAGTTTGAAAATTAAAACTTAAAAAAGAAGTATTTAAAGAATTAGATTTAGTTTCGATAATTAAATATCCTTGGTTATTAAAAGAGATATCAGGACTACTACCACCTCCACTACTTCCTCCACCTCCTATAAGTGGAATAATACCACCACCTCCTCCACCTCCTCCTCCACATGAAATAACAATAATAAGCATAACTACAGCTAAAATAACTGATAACAGATTGATTTTACTAAAATTAACTTTTTTACTCATTTTTATTAACTCCCTTCTTTTAATTTTAAATATTAATAATAAAATTATATTTTAATTTTACCGATAGTAACTAATCCTTTAAGTTTAAAGAGAATATCTCTTTGAGATTTAATGATATCATCTTTAGATGCAGTAGAATTAGTTAATTCTTTTTTAATAATTTTAGCTTGAGTTATGGGCATAATAGATAGAATTTTTTCAGTACTATCAGGGTCTACACCTTTTAAAGCATTTATCCAATCTGAAACATTAGTTAATCTCATAAGTTGTTCCATATCTTGGGGTTTAAGGAAAGCAATATCAGTAAATTCAAATTTCCTATTAGAAATAGTAATAGATGATAAAGTAGTATTAGTTTTAGGGGGACTAACAGAAGCACTTTGATTAATATTAGTATTAGATATGTTAGAGCTTAAGTCTATAGGAGGTACCTCAATATTAACTTCTTCTAACTCTTCTTTCAAGAACTTTGCTATTACTTCTAAAACCTTAGGATTAACATTTTTAATACTAACTAAATATTTATTTATTTCAGTTTGTTGAGAAGTAGGAAAAACAGATAATATTCTTTGGCTAACTGCAGGTGGTAACTGATATAATATAAAAGCAATAACATTATTACTTTCATTTCTCAAAACCCAATAAACTTTTTTAGGATTAACACCTGCAAGAAAATCCAAAGGTTTACTAGATTTAGTATAACTAAAATAATTAGTAGAAGAAGTATTTTGAGATATATTTTGAGGAATAGTTTGAGAGATATTTTGGGAAGAATCTACTTTACCTAATAGTTTATCTAAATTTTGAGCTATGGAAGGGGATTCTTCATTAGTTTTTTTCTCTTCAAAAGTTTTAACACTACCTATGGCACTTAAACTCCTTATATTATTTTTTTCTAAGAATTCTTTGATAACTTGTTGTTTTAGGGATTCTGGGAGATTCCTAACTTTTGCTATTTCAAGATTTATAGTTCTAATTTCTTCCTTGGGGAATTTTTCTAAGATAGTACGTGATACTTCAGGTGGTAAAGAAGCTAATAATATAGCAGTTTTTTGCTTAGGAGTTAATTCATTTATATCCATTAATTACTTAAATCCCCCTTCCCCTATTTATTTTATAAAAAATACTTTAATTTTCCTCTTAAAATTAAGTAAACTACCCCACCTTCCCTAAGCTAAAGATTTATTGCTTAATTAATGTTAAAAAACTAATCAAAAATAGAGATTAATTGATTTTTTATTTCAAACAACTCATTAGTACTTAAATAATTAGACAGCTTATCATCTAAAAACTTATAGAATATATTTTTTTCTCTTAAAGAATGATGCTCCCAAGTATTTTTCAAATAAAAATACCTATCTAAATTATCTATTAATATTCTATAATCAAAATTAGAAATAAGATTATCAATTAGATTATCTATATCATTTAACATTTTTTTTAACATTTTATGTTCGTATATAAACAAATTAGGTTCTCCTCCATTATAATAATTTTCAATAGTCCCTATTTTTATATAAATAGGTTCAAAAATGGTATCCTCTATTATTGCGTGATTATCTATTAAATTCTTTAATTTCTCATAATATTTTACAGAATTATTGATATTATTTTTAAACAAATTTTCCAAATGAAGATAATAATTCTCAAATATTTTCAAATGTACAAAATTATTTAAATCTCTTAAACTCATTTCATTTAATAAATCCAAATCAATAACATTTTTTATATCCAATTTTTTTTTAAGATAATTAATTAGATTATCTAATTCATTTAAGATTAAGAAGTCAGTTTTTAAACCAAGTTCCTTATTACTATGTTCCTTATTACTATGATATAATATAATTTTTTCAATGGATTCTAAAATAGAATTAATATAATCACTGTCAGTATTTTTATTAGAACTAAAGATTGGGCTAATTTAATTAGGTAATCATAATTTAATTTTATTTTAAAATTAGCGTATCCATATTGTTTATTTTTATATAAATCTCTGATAGTTTTTAATTCATTAACTAGTTTTTGCTTAAAATCCATTAAATTATTTTTACTTTTTTTTGTTATTTTTTTATTATAAAGATTTAACGAATTTTTCTATTCTATCAATTCCTTCTTTTAAGTTATTTAAGGAAGTGGCATAAGAAACTCTAATATATCCTTCTCCATATTTTCCGAAAGCAGTTCCACTTAAAACAGCTACATTATACTCATTTAATAATCTATTAAAGAATTCCGTAGATTGTAAGTTAGTTTTTTTAATATTAATAAAAGCATAAAAGGCTCCCTTAGGTTTTATCATCGATAATTTTTCTATATTATTTATTCTATCATATACATAATCCCTACGCTTCCTAAATTCATTAACCATATTAGTAACACTATCCTGAGGACCTTCTAAAGCCTCTATAGCTGCATACTGAGCAAAGGTAGGAGGACAAGAATATAAATTTATAGCTAATTTTTGAAAACTAGATATTAAATAATCCGGAATAATAGCCCAACCTAATCTCCAACCAGTCATAGCATAAGTCTTAGAAAAACCGTTTATTATTATCGTATCACTTTGCTTTATATTCAAATAACTTATAAATTTTTCATCATAAACTATCCTATCATAAATCTCATCAGATAGTACAATAAACCCATATTTTTCAGATAAATTAGCTAATTCTTTTAAATCATCTAAAGGAATAATCCCACCAGTGGGATTTTGGGGATTATTTATTATGACTAACTTTGTTTTATCAGTTATTAAAGATTTTAATTCATCTAAATCGAAACTGAAGTTATTTTCCTCTCTAAGGGGTAAATATTTTATATTAGCTTTAACAAATTTTAGAACTGATTCATAAGCAGGATAAGCAGGATTGGGACAAATAACTTCATCCCCCTCATTAACAATAGACATAATAGCAATAAAAATTAAAGATTTTCCTCCAACCCCTATAACTACATTATCAGAATTAACATCAATATTATAGAATTTTTTGTAATAATTAGCTATAGCAGATCTTAGCTCATATATGCCTAAAGGTTGGGAATAATGAGTTTTACCTTCTTTTAAAGCCTTATAAGCAGCTTCTTTTATATTGTCTGGGGTATCAAAATCAGGTTCTCCTATTTGTAAATGTATAATATTTTTTCCCTGTCTTTCCAACTCCATTACCTTAGCTAACACTTCAAAAGCCCCTTCAGTACCTAAATTATCAAGTGATTTTGCTAACTTTTTTAACATACTTTAGAACTACCCCCTTTACTATATAATATTAAAATTATTAGCAAAAATTTATCTCTCTCTTCCCTTTTAAACCCAATTATATAAGAAATACTAAAAATATAAAAATTAAATTATTATGGGAAGATTCCTCTTAATTCTAAGGCTTTAGCTACTTTAGAAACTGCATAGGCATAAGCTGCTAATCTTAAAGAGATATTATGTTCATTAGCATAAGTCCACACCTTTTCAAAAGCTTTTACCATTAATTTCTTTAATTTATTATTGACTTCTTCTTCTTCCCAGAAGAATGATTGTAGATCTTGTACCCATTCAAAATAAGAAACAATAACTCCTCCCGCATTTGCTACTATATCAGGAACTACTATTTTCTTTTTAGATAATAATATCTTTTCAGCTTCAGGAGTAGTAGGTCCATTAGCTCCCTCTACTATTATATTAGCTTTTATGTAATCTGCATTTTCTTCAGTTATAACTCCTTCTAACGCAGCAGGTATTAAAACATCTATATCATCTAGTTCTAATAATTCTTTATTGGTTATTTTAGAATACTCAGGATAATTAATAAGTAGATTATTCCCAGGTTTATTAACATAATCAAACAATTGTTCAATATCAAGTCCGTTAGGATCATATAAGGCAGTGCTGACATCAGAAACAGCAACCACTTTAGCACCTAATCTATAAGCTTCTAATGCAGCATTACTACCAACATTACCAAACCCCTGAACAGCTATTTTAGTATCTTTAATATTTTTTCCTAATCTATTTAATAGTTCTAATAATACAAAAATAACTCCTTTCCCTGTAGCTTCTACCCTGCCTTTAGAACCTCCTATTTCTATAGGTTTTCCTGTAACTACTCCTGGAGCAGTATAACCTACAGACATAGAATAGGTATCCATAAACCATGCCATAGTCTGGGGATTAGTATTAACATCCGGGGCAGGAATATCTTTGTCAGGCCCTATTATAGGAATCAATTCAAAAGCATATCTTCTGGTTAATCTTTCTAATTCTGCTAAAGATAATTTATTAGGGTCTACAGCTACTCCTCCCTTAGCTCCACCATAAGGTAAATTCATAACTGCGCATTTCCAAGTCATCCACATAGCTAAAGCTCTAACCTCATCTAAATTAACATTAGGATGATATCTAAAACCCCCTTTAGTAGGTCCTAAAGCAAAATTATGCTGTACTCTATACCCTGTAAATACTTTAATACTACCATCATCCATCCTAACCGGTATTGATACAATTAGTTCCCTTTTAGGATGCTTTAAATATTCTAGTACACTACTTTTTAGGTTTATAAATTTAGCTACCTCTTCTAATTGCTTAACTGCCATCTCATATGGATTAACATCTTTAGTTTTAGTATTCATCCTCGTTTACCCCCTTTTTTCTTAAGATTTAAACTTGATAAATATCTCTCAATATATAATTTTTATTAATTAAAAAATAAACCTTTTATGAAAAAATATTAAAAATTAAAAAATGTTATTTGGAGAAATTTATTTTCCTATTAAATTATACTATAAATTTCTACCTTTTTATACTAACACCAGTGATATAAAATACATAAGGAACCACTAAAGGTAAAGTACAAGGGGATAGAAATATAAAAAAGCCAGCAATATAAGATATCAATATACTAACTAAGCTTAAACTACTTATATTATAACTAAATTTTTCTAAAATATCACTACCTAATCCTAAGGATAAAAATATACTTAATTTAGAAGTAATAAGAATAATCCCTAACAAAATAAAGATAATACCTAACGTTTTTTCCATAATAACGGATACTTTAGATAAAAAATTAATAATACCTTTAATAAAATACACTAAAATAGAAACTAATAAAAAGCCAGTAATTAAACCTAATGCCATAAAAATAATTAAAATAACTCCATCAAGTAATTTTTGCTGATTAGCGATAATAGATAAGACACTAATCATAACAGGTCCAACACAAGGTGCCCATCCACTTGAAAAACTAATCCCAATTATAATAGAACTTATTAAAATCCCTAAAAACCCTCTTTTACTCTTATTATCTGTTTTATTTTTTATATCCATAAATTTAAAATATCTCTTTAATAATGGAATTTTCAATAAATCTAATAAAACTAATCCAAAAAATATTAAAATTATACCTCCTATTATTCTGATATAGTTTTTAATAAAATCAATTTGAGATAATCCTAAAAAAGGTAAAGAAATCAAAACAAACATTAAAGAAAACCCAAAACTAAACCCAATAGAAGCTAAAAATAAATCCCAAAAACTTAGATTATCTTGTTTATTCATAATTTTATTTATTTAGATTATCTTTTTTGCTTTTAATTTTAATTTTCTTTAATTTTTATCTATATCCTTTTTTTTCTACTGTGTTTATATTATGTTAATGATTTTTAACATTTTTTTTAAAATATATTCAAAAAGTTCAAATTTAATATTATATAAAATAAATAGAATAATAAATTAGAAATCTAATTTAGAGGTGATTAAATAATGAAAATAAAAGAACCAATTAATTTTTTATATAAATTAAGTGAATATGACTTTATTAGTAATATGGAAAATACGTCAGATTCATGCCTAAAAATAGAAGATATAATTTCTTTATTACTTAGTAATTACAAAGATATAAAAATATACCTCATCAAAAAGCTAAAAGATTATATAGAAAATATTTATCAAAATGAAAAAATTTATAATATACTCTTATTTTTTAATACTTATTTATTACTAATAGAATTAGAAAAAGAAAACTCTATTGTTAAAATACTTATTTTAGAAAATATAGAAAGATTTTTAAATATCTATTTAAATAATAAAGCCAATAATAATATGCTAACTCAAATATTCTATACTTCATTAATAATTATAATAAAAGCTTTAAATGATAAGAATAAAGATGTTTCCTTAAAAGCATTCCTTATAATCAATAACTTTATAAATCAAATTCCTTTAAGAGATAAAGAAATAATATTTAGATTTTTAAGCTTAAAAGATAAAATAAAAATAATGAGAATGTATTATTTACCTTTATCGTTTTTTATAAACCTAAATAAATATACAATAAATAGAAAAGAACAAAAATTAATAATAAATAACTTAATAGAAAATATAGATTATAATAAAACTGAATTTGAGGAAATCTTACAATTTTATCAAAAATTTTGCAATATCTTTAAAACTGAAACCAATAAACTATTAGAAAATTACATAAAAAATTTAAATTTAGAAAAATTACTAAATATAATAGATAGCTTTAAAAATAATTTACTGAATTTAGAATGGATTATAAAATATCTTATTTTAAAAAGAGTAATAAGAGAAATAGAAGATAATAAAGATCTACTTAAAAATCAAAAAATAACAACATTTTTAAAAGAAATGTCTTTAGATGAAAATTCAATAATAAGAAAACTGATAATAGATAGTCCAACTTTACCTTATTACTTAAGAATAAATGCTTATAAAAAGAGACAAATAAAATTAAAAATTAGCAAAAGCTTAAGCATTAACTATCTCTAAATTATTAATAACGTTATATAAGATTTCATTATATGAATCAGAAAATAAGCTAACTCCCTTGTATTCAAGCTCATTTAATAACCACTCAAAATTTATATATTTATTTAATTCTTTAATCTCATTTAAAATATAATCTTTATTTAATTTTTCAAGATTTAATTTAAAAATGTTTTCATCTATATTATTTTTTGAATGTTCATTTATAAGTATATTTAAAGTTTCATAAGGTAAAGTATTAATAGAGTTAGGTAGAAATAATTCATAAACATATTTAAGTGGATGGTAATTAGGGTTTTTAGTAGAAGTACTAGCCCATAAAATCCTTTGATATTTTCCACCTTTTGAGACTATAAATTTAAACTCGTTTTCTAAATACTTTTGATATTCAATATAAGCCAAATAGGAATTAAATATAGCTAATTTCCCTAAAAATCTGTTAGTAATATTACTATTATTTATCTTTAATAATAGATTATCTACTGCAGTATCAACTCTACTAACAAAAAATGATGCAACTGAAACTATATTTTTTATATCTAAGTTCTCCTGTATTCTTTTATTTAAAGCATTAACATAAGCCTGTAAAACTTGCTTATAATTATTAATACTAAATAGTAAAGTAATATTAATATTTATTCCTTTGTATAGTAAGGTTTCAATAGCTTTTAATCCTGGTAAAGTTCCCGGAACCTTTATAAGTATATTAGGCATAGAAATTTCATTAAATATTTCTATAGCTTTATCAATGGTAGCTTTAGCATCATAAGCTATATAAGGAGGGACTTCTATACTAACTAATCCATCATACCCTTGTGTTTCTTCATATACCTTTAAAAGCTTATTAGCAGCATATTTTACATCCTCTATCATCAATTTTTCTACTATTTTATAATAATTACTTTCTTTTAATTCTTTAATTCTATTTTTATAATAACTAACATTAGAAATAGCCTTATTGAAAATAGTAGGATTAGTAGTTATACCTAAAACATAACCTTTATTTATCAAATCATCTAATTTATTTTCAATTAAATCTCTATCCAAATAGTCTAACCATATACTATAGTTATATTTCTCTTTTAACAATTTTAGATTATCCATATAAAAACTCCCTCCTTTTATTAACCATAAAAACTACCCTATTTCACATTAACAGTTTTTTTTATTATGAAGGATTTTTTATTTTTTACCTAATTATTATATTAGACTAAAATATACATCCTCCTTATTTTAGCTTACTCATAGGGGAATTGAAAGAAGAATATATTTTTGAATAAATTCATAAAAGCTTATAGCTTCTGAATTCCATTTTTCATAGATTTTTTTCAATTCTTTTTTAGCTGTATTAAGATAGTTTTTATCACTTAAAGTTTCTATAATTTTCTTGGCTAAATTATCTGGATAAATATCATCAATATATTCTTTAACGATTTCATTATTAGCTATCATATTAGGTAATGAAATAAATCTTTTTTTAGTTTTAATAAAAGAATTGATATAGTTTTTAACAAAAATTCCCTTAATTTTTTTGCCAAGATTTCCAAAAAAATCAAACCATCCTGCTATTCCCCATATAGGTATATACTCTGGCTTTTGAGTAGGCAATATAATTAGCATAGGCGTTGATATATACCCAATTTCATTAGTTTTAGATCCTGGAATAGTTACCACTAATTCATTTTTATAAATATTTTTATATTTACTTTCATCATCAAAAATAAACTCAATTTTTTCATCCAATATTAACTTAAATTTCTTATTGTTTTTAATTAAATAATCTATTATTTTATTATCAAAATCTTTTTTATTTTCAATTTTTTTATTATATATTAAAGATATATCCTGATTTATTATATCCACTAAAACAAAAGGAGAAATATAAAAATAAAACTTATAGTTATCTAAACCATGTTCATTAATTAAAAATTCAATAGCTTGATAGTATATATCATAAAGAGTAAGAAATTCAATTAATCTACTACCAAGCATAAAACCAATTGAATTTTCTTTAACCAAAGTTGAAAAATCAATTTGATCTATTTTATAAAAAGCTAAATCCTTTATTTTAATGATTTTATTTAGATTTAAATTTCTGTTAATTAATTTATTAAAGTAATATTGATTAGGTACCAAATAGAAGTCATAGTATTTATCTAATTTTTTGTTCCCCCATCCATATGATATTAAAATATTATCTTTTGATTTAAATTTAGTAGAATACCAAATATCTCCTCCCATATGAAAAAATACATCATAATGAGATTTATTTTTAAAAAAAATTCTAAAAATAGTTTCTTTAGGTTTAAAAATTTTATCAAATAGATTTAAATAATAAATCAAGTAATACTCTTTATTAGAGGCGAACATACAAGGTGTTAAATACAAATCAAATTTATTTAATTTAAAATTACTTTTAATGATATGAGAAGCAGGGATAACCCAAGTATAAATCTCACCAGGACTATTAGATAAAATTCCTACATTCATAGTCATATAATTAATATATTTTTTAATCTACTAGATTCCATTTATTTAATTTTTGCTGTTTTAAAACTAATAAATTTAAATTATTAACTAAAGCTAATAAGGTAATAGTGATAATTAAGTTAGTACCTCCATAGCTTATAAGTGGTAAAGGTAAACCAGTAATGGGAGTAGCCATAACACACATCCCCATATTCTCAAATGATTGTAAAAATATTAAACTACTTACAAATATAATTATTAATTTTTCTTCTCTTTTTTTTAAGTTTATATAAGTTAATAACATACTAACAAGTAAAATAAAAAAAGCTAATAAAATTATAGTATTACCTATTAATCCGAATTCTTCGCCTATAAAAGAAAAAATAAAATCAGTATCATTTTCAGGTAAGAATCCTATTTTAGATAATTCAGCTTTGTTAAATCCTAATCCAAATATCCCACCATTTATTATAGCATTGACACTATTAATAACTTGCCATCCTGCTCCTAAGGGATCTTTATAGGGATCTAAAAAAGTTAATAATCTTTCTAACTGATACGGTTTTATAAAAAATTTAGCTAAAGATATAGCAGCAATTAAAGTTAATATCGAAAATAATGGATTAATTTTTAGTCCTATATTGGTTAGTAAAAATGTAAAAAACAATAAAGCACTAAATCCTAAATCAGGTTGAATTATTATAAATATTATCAAAAATAAAGTAGCAAAACCTGTTAAAGTAAAAAATAATACTTGAAAAGTTAAAGAATTACCCTCTTTATTATCTACATTATAGCTTAAATATTTAAGAATAAAATAATATGAAAAAAGTAAAGCTAATTTAGATAGTTCTGCAGGTTGAAAAGAAAAACCTCCTATATATATCCACCCCCTAGCACCATTTACTACTTGCCCAATAAATAAATTTAAAACTAAAATAAATACAGTAAATACATAAAAAACAAACCAAACCTTCTCTATATATTCTAAATTAAATTTAAAAGAAATAAAATAATATAAAAAAACAGAGATAACAATAAAAATAAGTTGCTTATATACTTTTAAATAAAAAAAATCATTAGCACTAAATATAGCTAATGTCCCAAATACCAATAAAAATAAAACTACTAAATTATACAAAATCACATTAAAAATTAGCATAAATCATCATTCCCATAAATCTTAATCATTCCTATAAATCAAAATTAAAATCAAAATTATTGCTATAAATTAAAGCATATTTTTCTAAATTCACAAAAAGAACAAACAGATAAATCCTTAGTCATTTCAAAATAATTATAAAATTTATATAAAAAATCTTCTTTTAATATTCCTTGGTTATTATTAATTTGATCTTTTAATTCTAAATAAGCTTTTTTTATTGTATTTTTTATTTGATTATAACTTTTAGTAATAAATTCAATAAATTCTTTGTTTACAATTAAAGATAAATTTTCTTCTTGTAATTCAGGAAACAAATAAACAACAAAATTGTTAATTTTAAAATCATTATATAAATTGCTATAATATAAAGTATATAAATTAAATTGATTTAGGTCTATATCTTCTTTTTTATGGGTTTTCCAATCATAGATAGATATTTGTTTTTCAGATTTATTGATTATAACAAAATCAGGATTTAATAAAATTAATATATTCTTTTTATTTTCATTTTGCTCGTCTTTACTAAATCCTTGGAATTCATCAGAAAAAATAAATTCATATTCAATTATATTAAAAGAATTTTTATTATTTTTATTACTAATTAATCCCGAATCTATCCATAGTATTTCAAAATCTTTAAGAATAGGTAAGATATTACTATTAAAGTAATTCCAAAAATTAATTAGTGCTGTTAAAGATTGCTCATAAATATCTTCTAACTCTTTATTGCTTATAGAATAGTCATATATAAATTCCCAAATATAATTATTTCTATATAAAATACTATCACTTATATTTTTCAAATTTAAATTACTATTACTTAAAGTTTCAAGATTAAAATTTTTTGAATTGTTAATATTATTCCAAAATTGGGTTCTAAATTTATCTTTTAAATCTTCAAAATCCAAAGAGATATTATTAATATAATTGTTTATAATTATTTTAATAAAGAGATGTACAAGATCTCCTTGAAAATGCCTTAATTTCTTTACTTTTTTTAATAAATTAACTAAAAGCTTTTGTTCTTTTAAAATTAAAAAATCTAAGTATCTAAACATAAATTTTCTATTACATTCTTTAAAAATTTTATGCTTATATAATGACCACTTTAAAGAATTTCTGATTCCCGTTTTTATATTTTTTAGATTCATAATTAATTAATTAATATTTAGTAAAACAAATTAATAGTTGCTATATATAATATTTAATATTTGTTCTTCTAATACTTTAGCATCGTAAGTGTAAGGTCCGTTATACAAAATAGCAAAAGCTAAATATTTATTAGATTTAGTTTTAATAAATCCTACTAAAGCAGATACATCATTTAAGGTTCCAGTTTTAGCTTTAACAGTTATAGGTAAATTTTTTCTATTACTTAGTGTTCCTTGTAAATATCCAGGTAAAGTATAAGATATATAATTACTTAATCCATTTTTAGTAGAATAGCTAAGTAGTTTAGCAAATATAAATGGAGAAACTCTATTTTTTCTTGATAAGCCAGAAC
>Ga0080004_1119362_pt1 | contig 46331 bp, 48 predicted proteins | sample WasSprMetagenome_FD_69207 | JGI IMG/M metagenome (GOLD analysis project Ga0080004, IMG submission 69207) | Sulfidic aquatic microbial communities from Washburn Spring, Yellowstone National Park, USA - WS (SPADES assembly) (version 2) | ecosystem: Environmental > Aquatic > Thermal springs > Hot...
CTGAGACCTGGTAGGACTCTTAGGGCCCTCCTAAATCTAGCTTACGAGGCTGATGCCCACCCCGTGGGAGTGTTCGCCGTAATCTCCCTGACTAACGCTTGGAGAAGCGTCATCACCGAGGACATGAGGGCACTCGTCCTGTACAACATGGCGCACGCACCCTCATCTCCGCCCATCTGAGGAGCTCCCTCGCAACCTCAGCCACGTCCTCAGCCCTGCTCAAGCGCGTGCCCTAGCTCTCAGCACGACCCCTCCTCGGACGACCTGCTGGACTGCTGCAAGCACGTAGTTGGCGCGCAGCGCGCGAGCATGGGTTCCCGAAGCCAGCTTAGATGGGTGGGGAGTGGCAATTCCTCCGTGCTGCGGAAGGTTTTCTCCTCCCCAAGGGTTTAGCGCACGATCAGCGTATCAAGCGCGCGCTACATATTCTACTATACAGGGAGAAAAGAATAAGTACTTATTTTTGTCTTTGTTAGAAAAAGAGGGTGCAGTTATTATGGCATATAGGTATACGCTGGGGAGAGGATTAAAGGTATTGAGCGTATGTGGTGTTGGGCAGGGGAGCTCTCTAATCATGAAGATGTTTGTAGACGATGTTTTTAAGGAGCTGGGCGTTCCAGCAAAAGTTGAGCCCACAGAAATATTAACAGCAAAGGCTGGTGGTGCAGACATTATAGTGTGTTCCATCCTACATGAGCCTGAACTAAGAGGCTCAGCAAAAATCGTTATAGGGCTAAAGAGCCTGGTTGACAAGAAAGAAATGAGAGAAAAGATAACTAAAGCATTACTAGAGGCTGGATGGTTAGAGAAAAAATAAAAATTTTTTAATTTTTAAATCACTTAAAGAAAGGTCCTAGAATCGCCTTCAGTAGCCATATAATTATGTACCAGTCTGGGTCAGCTAATGTGGCGAGCTCAGGAGCATGGGTTAAGGCGCCTAGTGTGACTGCTTGTCCAATAGCCAGGAATGTTCCATTTATGACGCCTCCTAGGACAGCGCCTTTCCAGCCTCCAGTTCTATTGCCGAACACCGCCGCTGCACCGCCGGGGAAGAATAGCATGATCATTGGTGGGACAATGATTGCAAAACCCGTAGCTGCGAATATTCCCATAAAGACTAAGAAGACTACTAAACCGCTTACAAAGCCTATAACTACGGCTGTGGGCGCCTGGGGGAATACAACAGGGCAGTCAAGCGCAGGTCTCGCTCCGGGAATCACCTTCTGTGCTATGCCTCTAAATGCTGGCACTATTTCTGCAATGAACATTCTCACTCCTGTTAATAGCACGACGATTGCCATGGCGAAGTATATGCCTCTCAGGAAAGCCCAAATTATTGGGTTAAGTTCTCCAGCTAGCTTAGTTACAGCGCCAGGGTTTACTATGTAACCTATAATAGCTGCTATGATCATTATTAGACCCAGAATTACAGCTGTGCTTACAGCATAGTCTTTGAAGAAGCTTAGCGCTTTTGGAAACGTTATCTGCTCGGTACTCTCTTCTGGCTTGCCAACATATTTACCGAGATAGAAGCCTAGGAAAGCAGCTGCAGAGGATGTGTGGCCGTATGCTATTTCATCCATGCCCATCACTTGCTTCATTGCTGAGTGTATGTACCAGGGTTGGATGCTCCAGTATAGTGCCATTACGATTGATCCTATTGCTATTATTTCTAGTGCCGATGCAGTTGGTTTAAGTGTGAGAAGGGTAGCGACAACAGTTAGAGACACCCACCACATTAAGTGGCCAGTTAAGTAGACGAATTTCACTCTTGTAAATCGGGCAATTAGTAGGTGTATGATGAAGGCAACAGTCATTATCATTGCGGCATAGCTTCCAAATTTTGCCGTGAACTCGCCTAGCGGAATGTACCCCGGCGGATACTTTGGCTGAAATCCAACTGCGGTTCCAACAATGTTCTGAAAGTTGATCAATTCACTGACGAAAAGCCCGGCACCTGCAATCATCATTACGACTCCTATCATTGCTTTAAATGTACTGGTAATTATTTCCTCCACGGGCTTTTTCTGAAGCCACAGTCCGGTCAGAGCAACGATGCCTAGAAGGATTGGTGGTTGTCCAAGGATATTTTGCCCTATCCAGTACAAGATTTCTAGTATGCTCATAGCAGATATTATGTCACTACATAAATATTTAAGCTTTACTCATTCTATTTTAATACATAACAAATAACTTTCTCTTCGGTATGCATAAAAAGTAAAGCGTAATTCTCCGAGCAATAATTTGAATTCCTACCGAAATGGTCCTTTTTACACATCTCATCTACGAGCTCCTTTTTAGAACTTAACACTTCATTCCGGAGAGCTTTATTATTGTAGTGTTTTTAACTGGAAAAAGACGCACACATGCTTAAAGTGACGCGTTGTGATGAACAATATATCGTCACAGTGGTGACGTTCTTCAGATTTTACCATTTAGGGCATCTGGGCTTAGGATGTTGTTACAAATGCTGAGGAAAATTTGATGCAGAAGCTGATTTCGTAGCAAGCACGCTTTTTGCTGGTCTGCAGCTAACAATAGGTGGGGGTGCTGGGACTCTGAGAAAGTTTAAACGTGAAAAGCTGCCGTTGAGTCAAGTTATGTAAAAATAGCTATGTAGGAAAACTCAGTATTTTGCAGTGTTACTCCTGGATAAACTCGAATATTTGGTTCTTTGGACTATTTTAACGCGTAAACTTTATTTCTGCTTTGGAAAATGAATAAACGTATGTCCAGGACCCCAATAAAGATAGTTACTGCTTGTGGTTTGGGGACGGGTACTGCACTGTTTTTAAAGACAGTCGTGGAAAGTATATGTAAAGCTCACAATATTCCTGTACAGGTAGAGACTGCAGATGCAACTTTGGCTCCTGTTCTAAAGCCTGATATAATTGTTACTGGCCCGGATCTTGCCGAGAGATTTATAAAGGAGCGTGCTGCAAAGGAAGTAGTCTCCGTATACAATTACGGGAACAGGAAAGAAATAGAGGAAAAACTCTTGGAGGCAGTTAAAAGAATAATGAAGTGAAAAGGCGGATGATCGACGAAGTCTCGTCATGGGTCGATGTTGAGTCTTATATTAGGGGGAGTAGTTTTCCCGTCGCGATTTTGCCGATAGGTAGTGTTGAAGCTCATGGTCCACACTTACCTCTAATTACGGACAGCATTATTGCTGAGGCAATAGCCAAAGAGGTTGGCAGAAGGTTGAATGCCTTTGTACTTCCTGTCCTTCACTATGGCACTTTGTGGTCTCTTAAGGATTTCCCAGGCTCAACATGGATTGAAAGGGATACACTGACACGTGCAATATACGAGATAGGTGCCGTTGTCGCAACTCATGGTTTTAAACTGTTTGTGACTATTAATGCACACATAGGAAATAATGACTCTGTAAGGGAGGGATTAAGAGCACTGATAAAGGACTATCCACACTTAAACATACTAATGTTTAACCCGGACATTATTTTTGAAAACGCCAGGAAATACGTTGAAAGCAAGCCCTGGTACAAGATGTACTATCATGCTGATGAAATCGAGACTTCTCTCTTGTTGTTTCTAGCCCCAGAGACTGTAAAAGTAGATAAGGCAATTAAAGAATATCCCAGTATACCACTAAACATGGATTACAAGTTCATTCCTTGGAGGCAATTGACAAGTAGCGGAGTTATTGGCGATCCAACAATGGCAAGCAGTGATAAGGGAAAGAAGATCTTCGAGGATGTTGTTGACAAAATTGTAGAAGCTATTAAAAAAGAAATCACTCATCTGCATGGGTATTCTTCAAGAGCTCCTCAAGAATCTGCCTAGCATTCTGGGGAGATGAAGCCTCGCGGATTCGTTTAACTAGTTCTTCTCCCTTGTTTAGGAGAAGCTCGGCTAGGTTTTGAATGAGAGCTATGTGGGAAGTCTTGTCGGGAGTTGAGAAGGCCATTAAAACGTAGACCGGGTCATTGTGCGAGCCAAAATTCACTCCACTCCTCACAATAAGTATAGAGAAGCACACCTTCTTGGCGCCGTCCTCGGGTCTTGCATGTGGAATTGCTATACCGGGTGCAATTGCTATGTAAGGTCCTAGCTCTTCGCATGTCTTAATCATTTTTTCAACGTACTCGGTCTCAATGCACCCGTCTCTAAGTAGAAGTTGCCCGGAGAGCGTTACTGATTCTTTCCAGTCAGCAACTTTCTCTGTAACCGAGATTCTCCCATTAATCGCAGATAGTAAATCAACTTGAAGCACTGTCACTCAGGTGGCACCCCAAATGCATATATAAAAAGGATTTATTTTTTACCGGAGACCAGGGAAATTAGGTAGACTATGAGTGGGTACCATACATAGTCCGTGTCGGAGGCCCAGCTGTAGAAGTCCCCTATGGCAAAGCCCATTATCGGCCACATAATGGCTTGTCCCACAGCCATTAACAGCCCGGCCATGACTCCGCCTATGATGGCCCCCGGAATCCCTGCATACTTATTTCCGTAGACCGCCGCTGTTGCTCCGTGGAACCATACGGACATTGTTGGAGCAAAAATGAACCATGGGTACTTTAAGCCAGCGAAGAGTATGGAAAAGATCACCATTGTAACCATTCCTATAATGCCTCCATACGCCATTGAAACTTGCCCGTAGGGGAAGAATAGTGGGCAGTCTAGTGCTGGGACAGCTCCAGGAATGAGTTTTTGAGCTATTCCCTGGAAAGCAGGAATCAAATCAGCAATTATCATTCTGACGCCCATGATTAGAACAGCGAAGCCTGCGCCAAAATTCAGCGCTTGAAGGATTAACCAAACTATTGGATGAGTACCAGCTTGTGTTGCGAAGGAAGCAACATTACTCCAAGCCAGTAACCCTACAACTAGGTATATTATGAAGTAGCTTGCTGAGAGCATGAGCATGGGTTCTCGAAGCCAGCTTAGATAGGATGGGAATTGCAACTCTTCCATGCTGCGGAAGTTTCTCCCCTTCCCTAAGGGTTTAGTTATGAGTGATGTAAATAGTACTACTAGTGATGAGGAGTGCCCAAGGACGAATCCAGCATTTTGGTTAACTTCAAGGTCGAAGAAGTGCGTGTACCATGGTTGGATTATCTGGTATAACCCAGTGAATATTGAGGAGACAAGTATTAGCGTCCAGCCCCCCAAGCCCATTATGTACTTGAAGGCTGCCGTGTAGATTACTGCATTCCAAAATATTAAGTGTCCTGTTAAGAAGATATACTTGAATGTTTTGCTTATCCTTGCAACAATCACGTTGATTAAGAAGGCGAAAACCATCACTAGCCCGATTTCAAAGCCTAGCTCGCTTATTACCTTGTTTGTCCCGATAGCTACTGAAACCGGGGGAAGCTTTAGTGCTGAGGAGGCAATTTGCCCCAAAGGAATTAATGCACCTACCATTACATTAACTCCTGCAAGCAGTATGAGCAAACCTAGTGCTGTTCTCAGGGTTCCAGAAATAATTTTCTCAACTTTCTCCTTTAATGCTAAGAGTCCAACAAGGGCTATGATTCCTAGAAATAGGGCAGGCGTTTTAAATACTGCAACGATGAAGTTTATTAGCTCTGTTAGTGGTTCCATCTGGGTCAAATATCTTTTCAATGCAGAATTATATAAATCTTTTCTAGCAAATATAAAGCGGCAGTTTCCTGTTCCTATAGATATTATTTTGCTGAGCCTTCACGAAAAGTTCTTATACAGTCGCTTAGCGCTTCTTTCCACGATCGGGGTTTTGCTCCAAATGTTTGCTCAAAGTTTACTGTGTTGAGAACTGTGTATCTTGGTCTCCTAGCTGCTCTCTTGAGTTCTGCTGATGGAACTCCTTCAACAAGATCCTGGGGGAGACCTAGAAGTAGAGCTATTTCGCGGTAAAGCTCGTATCTGCTGCAACTCCCCTTGTTTGAAAAATTGTATGTGCCGAAGTAGCATGTTCTCATGGCTTGTTCAAAAGCCATGGCAACGTCATATGTGTAGGCGCAGCTCGAAACCTGGTCGTATGCTGCATAGATTTTTTGTCCTTTCTGAAGTTTCTCGTGAGTCTGGTGTATGATGTTTCTTGAGGGGTCCCCCCTAGCACCGAATAGGATTGGTAGCCTAAAAATGAAATGTTGTGGAAGCAATTCTTTAATGATGTTTTCAGCTGCGAGTTTACATTTGCCGTAGACGTTTATCGGGTTAGCCGTGTCATGCTCCATGTAGGGTTCATTTTTAAAACCGTCGAAAATGTAGTCGCTTCCTGGGTATACTAAAACTGCCCCGAACTTTGCTGCTGCATTCACTACATTACGTGTCCCCAAGACTATATTTAAAAATGCGTCGATGGGGTGCTCCTCAGCCCAATCAATGTCATGAGTCCCTGCGCAATGAATGATAACGTCAGGCTTAAAGCTTCCAACGAAGTCCACAACTTTTTGTGAGTCTAGGAGGTTTAGCTGGCTGCGTCCCTTAAGCTCAATAACCTCGTATATTTCTTTAGATTTGAGATAGAAGGCTACATCAGAGCCGAGAACACCGCTTGTTCCCGTTACTAAAACTTTAAGGGTTTCAGGCATTTTCAACTCACTTTATTTGATTTGGCATGTAACTTATATTGATTCTGCCTGACGTTATTTGGAAAAAAATATTTTAAGTTGGGCAGGAGAAAATCATGATATGAAAAGTGCTAGGTTACACGGGTTACTGCCACCCATAATCACCCCATTTGACGATAAGGGAGAAGTTGATTTTGACGCACTCTCTAGGTTGATTGATTTTGTGAAACCTTGGGTTCACGGCTTCTATGTTTGTGGGACATATGGATTAGGTCCTGTCATGAGGCCTGATCAAAGGAAAAAAACTGCTGAAAAAATTATCAATAGTGTCGAAAGCAAATATTCGGTCATTGTACATGTTGGGGCTCCTGATACCCAGACGGCTGTTGAGCTTGCTAGGCACGCCGAAGACATAGGAGCACGAGCTATTGCTAGTGTACCCCCCTTTTACTATAGGCACTCAGAGAAGGCTGTGGTAAAATTTTTTGAAGAACTTGTTCGCGCGGTGAGTATACCTGTATATGTCTATAACAATCCGCCTCGTGTCGGCTATCCTGTTACTCCAGAGCTGGCGTTAAAATTGAAGTCTATTGGTGTAAGAGGAGTTAAAGATAGCAGTTTTGACGTGCAAACCTTTGTCGATTATAAGTTGATTGCAGGCGAGGATTTTGACGTCGTTGTGGGAACAGAGGCACTTATGCTACCCACGTTTGTTTTAGGAGCTCAGGCATGGATTCCTGGGATGTCTAATTACCTTCCTGAGCTGGTGTTTAAGCTTTACCAAGCTTTAATAAATAGAGAATGGGAGAGAGCTCGAGAACTCCAACTAAAGGTTTGCGAGACTAGGAAGAAGCTGCATAGTTTAGGCTCGACTATAGAGCTAAGCTATGTTGTCCTGAAAATTAGGGGGATTGACGCAGGCTTTCCCAGGAGTCCATTTCACCTTCCTGATGTAGAGTCCTTGCGGTCGCAAATCAACAACATCATTGCCCCCATTTTAGCTTCCGAGTAAAATAAAAATATTTATTCTCGAGGAGACTAATTTATTATTGAGAAAAATGCTTGTGAGGGCTTATTTCGTCTCCATGAAGCCTTACCACAGTGTTCTAGCTGAAATATCTAATTCTCTTGGAGCTACTTTTTACGTATATAGCATTGTTGAAACAAGTGAAGGAATGCAGACATTCGTGAAAAGCTACTTTTCAAACAAGGTAACAACCTGCAGTAAGGTCATTAATTCCTTACTGGAAAACGAAAAAGTTTTAAGTCTACACTTACTTGAAAAAGGTAACTCATTTTGCTCAATTCTAGTTACAAAGAAGAGTTGCGAATTTTATGAATATACACTTGCTTCAGCGAGACACATTATTTTCCCATACATTATAGATAAAGGTTACAGAAAATTCTACTTGATATCAACAGATAATAAAAGAGATTTAGCCGCGCAACTTTCCAGGTTTGGAGAGCTTTTCCTGCTAAAAAAGGTAGCCCTTTCCGAAGTTTTTGCAGAAATTAATAAAATAGTTGTAAAGGAAGAATTGTTCTCTGTTCTTACGCCTACTCAAAAACAAGTGCTACTTGAGGCAGTGAAGAGCGGCTACTTTTCCTATCCTCGGAAAATTTCCTTAGAAAAATTATCTGAAAACCTCTACAGAACAAAGGCAACAGTGTATGAGCATTTGAGAACAGCGGAACTTAAGTTGCTAAACTATATTTTCTCTTAGTTGTACATGTGCTTCTTCCTAACATTAGTCTAGTCCCGTATAAGCGCGCAATAAGAACAGGTAAGTAGGGGAAAATCTTTAAGCATAGAAGTATGCTATTAAAATGAGGCTCCCTTTAACCTTCAAAAATACTTCTGAGGACTAAAAGCTAAATCTAATTGTCTGCTACTCTTGATACTTTATTTTTTTCTCCCTGAGTATTATAATATTTGAAATCACTTCGAGATGAGTTCATTTATGGCTGGTAAAAGTTTTTCCTCTAGCTCTTTGAGGCTGACGAGATTTTTCAAGAAGATAATTTTTTTAGCCTGTGTCCCCTCTAAACTTTTCTTGAATGCTTCTTGCGTTATAATTATATCGGCTTTTTGCCCTTTAGCTGTGAGTGGGTCAGCTGTTATCACTTGTGCTCTGATCCCGTATTTGTCCAATAGCTTCAAAATATTAGCTCTTAACATAACACTAGATCCTACGCCAGCTCCGCACACGGTCATTATACTTAAGTCCTTTCTTTCCATGCATCAACACCTTTGATTTCTTAATCTAAGAAATAAGAAAAAAATATAATTTTTTCTTTAAGAGCCAAACATGCTGGCAAGCATTTTAACTAGTCCACCGTATAAGGGTCCTATTAGGACGTAGTCTGTGTAGTCTTGCGTAGCTCCTATTTCTTGGAATATTCCGCTTAAAGGATAGGCAAGACCCCAGAAGAAGGGGGCTATGAATCCCCAAATGAAGGGAACAATTATTGCAGCTCTGCGGCCTCCATAAGCATTTGCAAATATTCCCAGAACGGCTCCTGTCCAGAAATTCATCCATATAGCAGGTAAGACTATAACTGGGTATCTAATTAAAACCATGACTATAGTTGCTAGAATGCCTCCTATGAAGTTAGAAACGAAGCCTAGGAACAGAGAGGTGGGACCGTATGGGAATATGGTTGGGTAATCAAGACCTGCTACACCTCCTGGGACTATTTTCTCGGCAATTCCTCTAAATGCGGGGACAAGTTCAGCAACCAGCATCCTTACACCATAGAGTAAAGCTGCTAGTGACGCTCCAAAACCTAAACCTTGGAGAAGTAGAAAGAGGAACCAATTCATGCTTCCAGCTGATTTTTGTACAATGCCTGGTCCTGCCTTTGCAGCGGCTGCAAAACCTAGAATTAGGAACAGGAATGTGGAGAAGAAAGACACTCCAAGCATGGGATCCTTAAGCCAAGCCCACCTCTCGGATACAGCCATTTCTTCAGCATTCTCTTCCCATTTACCCACTTTTTGGCTAAGCCAAGAGGTTGTTAGAATTCCGAATGCTTCTCCGATACCCATGCTCCATTCAGAAGTTATTCTCTCTGCACCCCGGGTTCCAGGTTTCATAACAAAGTAAGTTAGAGAGGCATGTAACCATAGGTATAGCCCCAAGGCAATAGATGCCAGTGTTATAGTGAGCCACGCAGGGAACTTGTAATAAGCGGGAACACCAACAAAGTACGACGCCCAGATGAGGATTATGTGACCCGTTAGATAAACTCCTTTAAGCTTTGTAAATCTGGCTAAGAGGAGATTTAATAAGAATCCAAGTAAACCTACTATGCCGACCCATGTTCCATAATCAGTCATGGCTTTGCTGAAAATCAGCCAGTTCTGAGGGATAATGCCTTCAACTCCGAGAAGCGCAAGTGTCCATTCCCTTACAGGCGATATTACCGAAGTTAACGAAGTAGCGCCAAGTAGTAGGATGAAAAAGCCTATGTAGGTACGCATAGCTCCACTAATAATCCGCTCAGTTTTCTCCTTAAGTAATATCAGACCAAGGGCAGCAATTATGGCATAGAATATTCCCGGGTTTCCAAATATCTGTCCTATCCAATATACTAAGATCTCTATTGCGTTATCCATGGTTATTCGCATCTTTTTGTAAGAATTTGTATTAAATATTTTTTCCCAAACTTTATATGGAGGTAGCTCCCTAGAAATGTTTAAAACACTTGATAATATTCCATGAAAAGTTTGGCAAAAAATATTTATGAAACGATTGGCACACAAAGCGAGGACAAATGGTTGTTATCGAGGCTCGGGGTTCTAAACCCTCTAGCGATTTGGGTTACGTGAATTCTCATTTGCACCTAATCGGCATGCCTCCTCCTTGGCTTTATCGCACTCCTTCGTTTTCAAACGACCCTGACTATGCCTTAACCGATCTCGACAAGGCAATTGAGGAAGCCAGGGTATTTCTCAGATCCGGTGGGCAAAGTGCCTTGGATGCTACCACTAGAGATTACGGGAGAAGTCCGAAGGCAATTCACTACGTCTTGCAGAAGGTTCCCGAGTTAAACTTAATTTTAGTAACAGGTTTTAATCGGGGAATTTACCTTAATGAGTGGTATTATGAAGCAACTGTTGACAAAATAGCCGAGCTGTTCGTAAAGGAAATAACTGAGGGTATTGATGATACAACGCTAAGAGCTGGGGCGATAAAGATAGGAGCGGATTACATGAGGATTTTACCCATTGAGCATAAATGCATTAATGCAGCTATCCAAGCTCATCTAGCCACTAAGGCACCAATAGTAGTTCATACGACTTTAGGGACCCAAGCCGTAGAGATCCTAGATCTCCTCGAAAAGCAGGGCGTGGATCCCCGTAAGGTAGTATTCTTCCATGTGGACAGGAACCTTGATCCGTGGTATTGGGAAGAGGTGGCTGCGCGAGGAGCCTACTTAGTGCTCGACCAAGTTGGGAAAATAAAGTATGCTCCTGAGTGCAGGAGGGTAGAGTTCATGCTTGAAATGGTTTCAAGGGGTTACGAGGATCAAATCCTCCTTGGAACCGACTTTGCAAGGAGATCTGACTTTATTTCTTATGGAGGCGGACCTGGACTTGGCTACTTATTCGAGAAGTTCGTTCCTTTTGCTAGGAAAATATTTAGTAAGAGAGGCTATGAGGAAAAAGTAGTTGAGAAATTTGTGAAAGAAAACCCCCAGAGAGCATTTGAAATATGAGCTTTAAATTTCAATTACTTTGTCTATGAATTTTGCAAGTTCTTCGGAAATTATTTCAAGTAAAACTTTGCCTTTATCAGTGCTAGAGCTTGTAGGATCACCTATGACGCCACTCTTAGAGAACTCTGCGACGTTTACTGGAATTTTAACTTTAGAGAACTTTTTAAAGTCGAGATAAATGTAACCATTTAAAACTTCGACAATTCCATCTTTTGAAGCTTTATTTAATAGAACTCTTTGCCCAAGAGCCAGCATAATTGAAGTTTCTAGGTCATCTGCATGGTATACAGGCTCAGCAATAATATTCTTAATTTTGTCAAAGGCAAAATCAATTATCGACAAGTAAAATATGTGTTTTTCGGGAAAAGCCTTCTTTAATTCATATGATACATTGTGCATTATTGAAGTGTGACCTCCGTGCCATGAAATTAATAATAATTTTTTAAACCCTTGAGATAAGAGTTGCCAGCATAGAGTTATTAAAACCTTTTCGAGAATATCGGCGGACAGCGAGAGAGTTCCGGGAAAAGCTATATGGTGGTGTGAAAAACCGTAAGGAAGCACGGGGAGTGTAAGTATATTTTGATTTTGCTTACATTTCTGTGTAGTTATTTGGAGAATAGAGTCCAAAATTATAGTATCTGTTCCTAATGGAAGATGATGCCCGTGTTGCTCAATTGTACCGAGGGGAAAAATTACTAGGGTCTTATTATTTCTACGTGACTCGTCCAATTCAGGCCAGGTTTGCAGGTAGTATTGCATCTTGTCACCTAATTCTAAAAGTAAAAAATAATTTATTTTTTTATTTATTTACCGAGAATTACTTTGAGTAGTAGACCGTAGAAGATTGCCCAGACTCCGTTGTCAGCACTCATTCCTAGAGCCTCCATTCCTAGCTTTCCTAGTCCTAGGAATTGCGCTGAGAGTAGAGGAACGAACATGTATGCAAATCCTGAGAGGAGACAGGTAATGATGAGTCCTCTTAAGCCGCCGAATTTGTTACCTACTATTCCCGTGGAGGCTCCTACGAAGAAAATATAGATGGCATTTGGCAAAACAACGAAGGGTGTCCTGATGATCATTTGTATGAAAGTGGAAGCTAGTACAGCTATTAACATCACTACAACACCAAACATTAAGGCTGTAGGTGCAAAGGGATAAATTGTTGGGCAATCCAGGCCCATCATTGCTCCTGGTAGCAACTTTTCGCTTATGCCTCGGAATGCTGGGATAATTTCACCGATAAACATTCGGACTCCTAGCAGTAGAATTTCTATACCTGCTCCCATCATTACTGATTGAAGCAGGATCCATACCAGCCAATTTGTGCCTCCTGTTAGTTTTGTCTCGACATAGCTGGGACCAGCTAGCAGTGAGAAGATAAAGAAGATTGGAAGCATAATTATTGCAGTAAGTATCGAGGGGACCTTTAAGAATTCTAATCCTTTGGGAAACTTCATCTGCTCAACATCCTGTTTGGGATTACCTAAGTATTTTGCCACTATACCGCTGACAGTAAGCCAGAAGTCCTGGTTGTGACCCAGCGTCCATTGATTGTTTGTTATAGGCATTATGAATGGAGCTACCATTGCGGGTGCAGCTGTAAGGTAAAATGCCTGCATAAGTGAACCTATAAGGGCCGCGTTCCACCCCCTAATGCCATAGTTGTTTAGTACTAAAGCTATCATTCCAGCCATTCCGAACATTGTGTGCCCAGTCAAAAATACATATTTGAAAGGCGTTCTTCTAGCTGTAAACCTTATTATTAGCAAGTGAAGGATAAATCCAAGCCCGAATATCACTCCTATTTCGAAGCCTAGATATTGCATGGCTGCGGCAGCCGTGGGCTCTTCCCATGTATACGCTCCTTTGAAGCCGCCTACCTTAACGAATAGATCGTTCAATGGAACAACGGCATTTACAATGGTAATTGCTCCAGCCATAATGATTACTATTCCCAGGAAGACCTTGAAGAAGCTTGCGAGTATCTCGCTTGCTGGACGCTTGATAGCCGCTAAACCTATGGCTGCAACAAGGGCTATCATGAAGGCGGGTGTTCGAAGTAAATCGAATAGGAAGGATGTTATCCATTCTAGCTGCATTGATGTCGAGACTTGCAGAGGAACTTTTGATGCATATGTTGCCTTGAAGTAAGTGGCTATGGCGAGAAGCAGTAGGAGGAGGTAGTACACTTTGCTTATTTTTGTCTTTAGCATCAAGATATATTTACCACAACCAATTATTTATATTTTTCTCCATGCTAAGAAATATTTAGCACCTTTTTTATTTGTTGCTTTACTCCTTCTATGTCCGTAAAGTTTTTCACTAAGATCAAGGGAACATTGTATTTGGAAAGTTCAGGGGCCAAATCTTCTTGTGCTGCTATAAGGTCAACTTGTCCGGAGGCGACTAATCCACCAATGCTTGTCAAATTGGTAGTCATTGCCTCTGCCTCGTATCCTAACTCCTTAAAGGCTCTTTCAACTAGCATTTTTAAGAGAAGGGCTGTTCCCATTCCAAATACACAAAGGGTGATTACACGAAACTTTTTCTGCTGTGGCATACGGAAGTTAATTGTTTCAAAAAAATTATAAATTTTTTGCAGAGTGTCTACTTGGTAGTGCGCGATGGTTTGGGAGTTTTCTGCGGGGGAGTGAAAAGTAGCATGTTACCGCGGAATGCTTCGCTAGCGTGCCTTTGCTAAATAACTGCCTTTTGCTGCCTCAGTCATGGTGTCGATGCCTTACTGCGTGACTGCCTTTACTAAGTATCGTGGGGAGTCTATGGGTCTGTTAAGCTTCTCGCCAAGCCTGTACGCGAGTAGCTGTAGGGGAATTGCGAGAGAGATGGGGGCCAGGTGTCTATCCGTAGTGGGCGCTCTAAGGGTTGTTAATCCTCTGTTTGAGAGCTCCAATAGCTTTTGGTCTCCGTCGAAGCCTACTGTTACCACGGTTGCTCCTGCTTGGACAGCCATCTCGATTAGGGGGTATGTGGCTTCTGCTGAGACCTTTTCGACTGGGATGATGAGGATTGTTGCAAAACCCTTCTCTACTAGGACGAAGGGTCCGTGCTTGAATTCTCCCGCCTCTACGCCTTCGGCGTGGAAGTATGAGGCTTCCTTGAGCTTCAAGGCTCCCTCGAGGGCTAATGGGTAGGTTAGTCCTCTGGAGACTACGTAGCCTGCTTTGCAGGAGGCAAGTTGTTCTGCTGCCTTTGCTGCTTCCTCGTCTATCTGCCTGACTTGTTCGCTGAGCTGGTTTGCAAGGGTTTTCACCATTTCTAGCTTTGTCTTTTGCTCGGATTCGCTCACTTTGCCTAGCTGGCTTGAGGCTCTTAAAGCGACTAGGTAGAGTAGGAGGAGTGTTGAGGTGAATGTCTTTGTGGCTGGCACTGCTAGTTCCGGGCCGGCGGCTATTGGCAGGTAAAGGTTTGAGAGTCTAGCGAGCCTTGAGCCTATATAGTTCGTGATTCCAAGGATTGTTGCTCCTCTAAGTTTTGCCTCGTAGAGTGAGGCTAAAACGTCCCCTGTCTCGCCTGACTGCGAGATTGCGATAACCAGGGTTCCTGGGCCCACGTTTTCGAGGTAGTATAGGGGGAACTCGGCTGCGCTCGTGACTATTGGGCTGATGCCCGCTAGCTCGGAGAAGTAGTAGGAGGCGACCATGCCGGCGTGCAGGCTTGTGCCATTTGCAGTTACGTAGACGTCTTCGGCTCCGGTCAGAAGTTTCCCGGCTAGGTTCAGGTACTTCTGCTGTACCGAGTTGAGCGTTCTCAGGAGGGCTTCTGGGACTTCGTGTATTTCCCTGAGCATGTGGTGTTTGAATCCTCCCTTGTCTATTAGTGATGGGTCTGCTTCGAGTGTTGTAAGCTCCGGTCGCTTCCTCGCTCCTTCAGCCGTGTAGATTGCTTCCCCCTCCTTAGTGAGTATCAGTAGTTCTCCGGGGCGTAGTTCGCCGAAGTGGTTCGCGTAGCCGTGGAGGGCGCACTTGCTTGTCGAGAGCAGTAAGTAGTTGTTTGAGGTTCCGTAGAAGAGCTTGGGTCCGTTTGTCAGTGCTAGGATGGCTTCTTTCTCGGCGTGTAGCAGGGCGAGGGAGAAGTAGCCGCTCAGCTTGGAAAATGCTTCCTGGATTATATCTCCGGGCTTTAACTCTCCTCTGAGCAACGGCTCCATAACGTGGGCAACGACCTCGAAGTCGCACCTGGAAGTTATCTTGTGCCCCTCCATTAGCAGCTTGTCTTTCAACTCCTCGTAGTTTGAGACCGCGCCGTCGCCCACGATTGCCAGGGTTTTCTCGCAGTCTACGTGCGGGTGGGCGTTTTCCACTGTTGGTCTCCCATGCGTTGCGAAGCGTGTGTGCCCGAGGGCGATGCTGGAGGAGATTTCCTGCAAGCGTAGCTTGGATGCAACTTTCTCAATGGAGCCTAGCTCCTTGAACACCTCGAGGCTCTTGTCGGCCAGTATGGCTACTCCAGAGTTGTCTGTGCCCCTGTACTTTAGGCGTTTAAGTCCCTCAATCACTACAGGAACAACGTTTCCTCCATTCTTCGATACAGCGCCAAAGATCCCTCCCATACGCGCGCTACCCCTCGTATACCAGTTCTCCATCGACGATTGTCTTCTTTAAGTTTAGCTTTTCGTCCAGGATCACGATGTCTGCCCGGAACCCGGGTCTCAGGTACCCAATTTTTTCCCTGGATAAGGCATCGATGCTTTTAGAGGGCGTGTAGCTAGCCATTGTAAGTGCTTCAAGAATACCCGCGTCGGCTTTAACCATGTTTCTCACGGCATTGTCCATGGTTAGAGTGCTCCCGGCGAGGCTTCCCGTGTCTACTAGGCGGGAGACGCCCTTCTGCACCCTTATCCTGAGGCCTCCCAGAAAGTACTCGCCGTCGGGCAGTCCTGCGGCGCTGATGGCGTCTGTAATCAAAACTACCCGTAGGGGACCAGCTATCTTGTATATGAGCCTAAGAGTTGCCGCGTGTAGGTGAACGTAGTCCGCGATTACCTCTACGTGCACTCTAGGATCAAGTAGAAGTGCTAGAGCTAAGCCCGGCTCTCTGTGATGGAAAACTCTCATGCCATTGAAGATGTGGTTTGCTATTGTTGCCCCCGCCTTTATCCCCTCCACCGCTTCCTCGTATGTTGCCTCGGAGTGCCCCAAACTCACAAGCACCCCTTTACCCCTAACCTGCCTGATGAAGTCCAGCGCGCCCTCCAACTCTGGGGCAACTGTTACCTTCCTCAGCAAGCCTTTCGAGGCAGAGTAACATTCCTCAAACTCCTTAAGGCTGGGCTTCCTCAAGTACGCCTCGTTCATCGCCCCCTTCATTTTCGGGTTCAAGTAGGGACCTTCCAGGTGCACTCCAATCAACCTGGCACCCCTTGCAGGGGTCCAAGCGGAGGCTGCTTGAGAAACATTTCTGCACACTTGGATTAGTGCTTCATGGGGTGCAGCCACCGTAGAGGCTAGGAAGGCTGTAACTCCGTGTGCTGCAAGCTTACTAGCCATGTCCATCAGTTCTTCAGGTGTCGCCTCAGTTACGTCTACGCCTCCATAGCCGTGTATATGCGTGTCTATGTAGCCTGGGGCAGCGCAGTACTGCTCGGCGTCTATTACTTTGTCCGGGGTTTCTTCGAGGTTGAACCCCTGGATGACCCCATCCTTGACCATTATGTTGACTACTCCTAGGTCCTCGAGTGGGGTTAGGACGTGTGCATTCTTGACTAGGACTCTCAAGTAGCACCCCAAGCTATACTCTGCAGGGTAATAAAAACATTGAGTTTTCCGTAAGTTTTAAGAGCATTTCTCTGTCCTTTTTCGTTGCATGCTTAGACGGGTGTGTTGGAGGTGGTTGAGGCCTCGGCGAGTCGGGGTTTAAGGTTTAGAGGGGTGGTGGTGTCTCCTGGCATAGCTATTGGTAGCGTTCTCGTTCTCCGGGAGGTCGATGTCCTGGAGCGCGTCGGTGAAGAGAAGTCGCTGGATATTGAGGGGGAGGTGAGGCTTCTTCATGAGGCATGTTTAAGTGTGAAGAGGAAGCTTGAGAGTTTGAAGCTTGTTCTTCCTAGGGCTGAGCAGGAGATTATCGATGCGCAGTTGCTGATTGTTGATTCGCTGGTTTCGGAGGCTGAGGAGCTTGTCAGAGGCTCTTCTCTGAGTGCTGCCTCGGCGGTTAAGAGGGTTTACGAGAAGTACTCCGAGATGCTCAGGAGTGGTGGCGAGCTTTTTGCCCTCAGGACCCAGGACTTACACGACATAGCTGTTAGGCTGGTATCCTGCATTGTTGGGGGATCTGCGGCTGGCGTGGAGTGGAGTGGGAAGATCTTGGTGGCTGAGGAGATTGACCCGATAAGGTTTTTGGAGGCTGTTGATGGTGGGCTTGTTGGGCTGGTTACTCGGAGGGGAGGCTTGACTGCCCACGTGTCTATACTGGCGAGGCTGAGGGGTGTCCCGTACTTGATCTCCAGGGACCTGGACTTGGGGGCTCTGAGGAATAATGCTAGTGCTGTTCTTGACTGTGTGAATGGCTACTTCAATGTTGAGCTGAGCCCCGGTGAGGTGGGGAAGTACTATTCTCTTGTTTCTGAGTATAGGGAGACTGTAGCCCTGTATGCGCAGGAAGAGAGGCTGGAGCCTGTCACCCGTGATGGCGTGAGGGTTGCAGTGATGTGTAATACTGGGAACTTGGAGGAGGTCCGCGTAGCTCCCAGCTACGGCTGTGGTGGTGTCGGGCTTTTTAGGATCGAGTTCGCATACATGGCTAGGGATGCTGCTCCAGCGGAGGACGAGTTGTTTAACTTGTTTAAGAGAAGCCTCGAGTTTCTGGGTGGCGGGCCGTTGACTGTGCGGGCTCCGGATATCGGTGGTGATAAGCCTGTAAGGTTTCTGGAGCTGCCGCGCGAGGCTAACCCCCAGCTTGGTTTTAGGGGTACTCGTCTCCTGCTGAGGTACAGGGACTTGCTGCTTAGACCTCTTGTTAGGGCTGCTTTGAGAGCGGCGGTTTTCGGCGATTTAAGGCTGATGTTTCCCATGGTGTCGGTTGTCGAGGAGGTTGAGGAGCTGGTTGAAATCGTTAGGGAGGAGGAGGAGAGGATGAGGGGCGAGGGGTGTAGCGTGAGGATGCCTATGCTCGGCGTCATGGTGGAGGTTCCCTCTGCTGCTTTGCTTGTAGGCGAGCTCATCGATAGAGGGGGCTTGAGCTTTGTGAGCTTTGGAACGAATGATTTGACGCAGTATGTTTTGGCCGCGGACAGGACGAGCGCCTACGTCAGCGATATTTACGACGAGCTTAATCCCTCGGTTTTAAGGCTCATGTCCTACGCCATTGACAGGATTCGTGGGAGAGCCGAGGTAGAGGTCTGTGGTGAGATGGCTAGTAGAGGCCTGGCTGTCCCTGTACTCTTGGGTCTGGGGGTGAGAGGCCTCAGTGTGGCTCCAGGCTTTGTTGGAAAAGTTAAGTACGTGGTTAGGAGGCTGGATTACGGGGAGCTGGCTGAGGTGACAAGAGGAATAGTTGAGAGGGCAACTACTGCGCGTGAGGTGAGGGAGTGGCTCCAAAGCTATTTGAAAAGTAGAGGAGTCAAAGTTTTCGAGTAGTGTTGCTTATCCTTTGTTGCTCATCTTCTCTCACCTAGATATCAAAAGCTGGTTGCGCTAGAAATGGACAGCCAGGCTAGTGACGCGCGCTGATCCTATTGCGCGCGTAATCTTTCCTATTGGAGCTGTACCTTGTAATTCCTTTAGAAACTAGAGGAAACTAGCGCGCGCTTTCCGCTGCACATTTTATTTGTCTATACTAATCCTCTAAGGATAAAATTTATAAAGAAAAGAGAGAAGCAGTTCTTGGAATATGGATGGTGGAGGTTAGAACAGAGGGGATAACTAAGGTATATGGTAGAAAGGTAGCTTTATCAGATATCAATATAAGAGTTAGGCATAACACTTTAGCCTGTTTTTTGGGACCTAGTGGTTCAGGTAAAACAACTCTTCTTAGAATAATTGCAGGTCTCATAAAACCAACTCGGGGACGTGTATTTTTCGATAACATGGATGTCACGAATGTCCCCGCTTGGAAAAGAAACGTGGGATTTGTCCCTCAGAATGTTGCGCTTTTCCCTCACCTCTCTGTCTATGAGAACATTGCATTTGGTTTGAGAGCTAAGAGAGTTCCAAGAGAGGAAATGGACAGCAGGATCAAGGCTATGCTAAGGCTTATAAAACTTGAAGGATATGAGAATAGAAAGCCGACCGAGTTGAGCGGAGGAGAAGCGCAAAGAGTGGCAATAGCCAGAGCTCTTGTCATTAATCCGTCCGTTTTATTATTTGATGAGCCATTAGGGCATCTGGATGCCAAGCTTCGTGACGAATTAAAGTTTGAGATTCGAAGGATTCAGCGTGAAACAGGAACGACTGGTATTTATGTAACACATGATCAAGCAGAAGCATTTGCAATAGCAGACTATATTTATGTCATTAATGATGGGAGAATAGAGCAGGAAGGGGCACCCCATGAACTCTACGAGAATCCGCAATCACCTTTTATTGCTGATTTTATAGGTAGTGTAAACTTCTTGAGAGGGATTATTGCAGATTTCTCACCTGATTCGATGCATGCTAAAATTAGATCAAGAAACCTGGAGATCATTGCGAAAATACCTGAGAAAATTGCTCCAGGCAAGGAAGTTCTCGTGGGGATTAGGCCTGAACATATTAAGGTGATGCTTAAGCCCCCATTAGTAACCCAAGAAAAAATATACAATGGTATTGTTACCAGAAAAGTATTCCTTGGTCCAAGTCTAATCCTTGAGATTGAGACTGGTGGCCATATGCTGAAGGCAGTTCTTTATGGTGATGAAAAATATAAATTCCTAGATGTAAATATTGGCACAGAAATTTATTTCACCCTTGACCGTGCTTTCGTATTCACTCGCTAGATTTTTTATAAATTTCCATTATTAAGTCATAAGTACTGATTACCGTAAAATTTGTTTTAACAACGTAACAGCTGTAATCGCTCTCTATGCTGTAGGGGCAGTTAGAAAAGCTGAGTGGAAATCCCTCTATGCTCACTTTTTTAATTTCGTAGTTTGAGGGCAGTAAAACGTAAAATACAGGCTTCTTGTTGAAGCCGAAACGAAGTTTCACAATGCAAAAGTTTCCATGCTGGCTGAGAATTTTGGGTTGCCCTTCGTAGCCCAGGGTTATCCCTTTAATTTCTTTATTTGAGGGAATTTTAATTTTTGCGAGAATAGTCTCGTTATCAATAGATTGAAAATAAACTAACTCATCTAATGACTTATTAAAACTTAAAGGTCCTATTGAGTGCAGAGGCCACCACGTATCATTCCTCGGGAATATCGTTGTCACATAAAGTTCTAAGGCTAGGTAATCTCTTAACAAGGTTAGGTTTTTAAGATGAGGAACAAGTAAGACCCCTTCACTACGATTAAATGGTATCTCTATGTACCAGTGCCAAACCCTTACTTTGCTTAGGTTTCTAGAGAACTTGACCATTACACCTTCTGACTCTAACGCTGGATTTTTTCCTCTACTTTGCTCAAATAGGAAGACTCTTTCCCAGATCCTTTTACCCTTTTCAAATCTCCAGTATCTTCCTATAAGAATTGAATTAAAATTTAAAGGTTGTTCCTCTTCAACTTCATAAATTATTTTATTTGGTGATTTTTCTCTTATATATGAAAAAGCTGTAGAAGGTTCGAAAAAAATGTCTCTTTCTACGCCAACATCACTACAGTATAGGGTTACTTTGTCTCCGCTCACTAGGGTAGAGGAATTGGTTAGTAGAATGCAAGCATGAGATTTAGAGTCGCTATAAAGGAGACTTTGTTCTATGAAAGAGCAAGTAAGGACTAGTAAAGCCCCAATACTCAGGCACAGGATTAAAAAATACTTTTTTTGCATGTTTATATCGCCAGGCCGACGAGTAGTCTTTTCCCCGCCATCTTAATGTAGAGGAGGACGGCGAGAAAAGTAGCAAGTTGTAGTATGCTAGCTTCTGCAGCGACTCGCCCTAGTAATCCCCACCATCTTACGTCGGAGTAAAGCTTTACAGCAAGCAAATCTATTGCTCCTCCGGTCAGAAAGAGTGGTAAGAGGTAATTATTAATACACCATACAAAGGTTAACACAAACCCGCTAAAAATAGCTGGTGCGAGGAGAGGTATGAGTACGCTTCCAAAAACTCTCAGAGGGGATGCTCCTAGAGTCTTTGCGACGTTTTCATAGTCAGGGTCGAGAGTCTTAAGAGAGGCAAAGAGAGGTAATAGCATTATTGGATAACTGGTAGAAGCTAATCCTAAAATTGTGCCAAGCCATGAGCCGTAGAGCCCGTAATACCTAATGTATACCCCCATTAAGCCTATGCCCGCCACCACATCGGGGGTAAACATGGGAACTACAAAAATTGCGCCAATGATCCTTTTTAGGGGGAACCTATACCGAGCAAGTGCGTAAGCGACAGGAAAAGCCAAGAAAAAATCCAGTAGTGCTACAGTAATCCCTATAATTATGCTGTTGAGTAACGAGCTCCAATACTGAGGAGTGAGCTCGTAGAAAAACTTTAAGCCCGTGAACTCGACTCCCAGATATGTTCTGTAAGTCACAGCCCTATAGAAAATAAAGGCAAAAGGTGCTACTAAAATAAATGCTACCAGGACGACATACAAATGTTTCATAGTTGAGAGAAGCTTGCTCATGGTGCTCACTCCAATGCTTTTGTTATTCTGAAGGTTAGGTAAGAAGAGATTAAAGTTATAATTAGTAAGAGTATAGACAATGCAGCGGCAAGACCGTAGTTATGGATCCTTAGTGAGAGCTCTACAATTTTTACAGTCATAACATTACTTGACTCTACTCCACCAAGTAGAAGCGGTATGAGAAAACCTCCAAGATTCCATCCAAAACAGGCAATGAAGCCGGCTATAATTCCGGAGATGCTCAGAGGAACAATTACCCTCAAGAAAGTGAGTAAAGGAGGATACCCCAGCGTCATGGAAACCTCCTCGTAGCTAGTATCAATCTGGCTGATCGCCGAAGAAGTATAGAGCACCATAAAGGGCAAAGTGAATACGGCGAAGCCTAAAATAACAGCCTGCGGATTATACAGGAAATTCTTATAGCTTAACCCCATTAGCGAATATAATGGGTCAAATAGTCCACCTGGCAAAAACATGTTCCAAAGCCCGTAGGAGACGTAAATGTCTCCAAAGTATGGAAATATTAGAGCTGCTCTAAGAATTGTTGTCATGGCTATTTTCTTTCGAACCAGCAGGTATGCGAGGGGGACGCCTAAAATTAAATCAATTAAAGCTGCCAAGAACGAATATGTAACCGTATTACTTATGGTTTCATGGTAATCGCTAAAAATTACTTTGTAGTTATCTGCTCCTATGATTGAGGTCTTTCCTAGGATATAGGTATCACCCTCTGTGAAGCTCATTAAAAATATGTTGAAAACAGGCACAAACCAGAAAAGGACTAAGTAGCAAAGTGTTGGAAGAAGTAGGAGGAGGCTCAAGCCTTCGACGTAGTCTCGGCCATTCTTCATGGTTCCTCAACCTCTCAGTAGGAGAAAAATATTTACGTTTAACTGTATTATTTTTCGATTCAAAGGTTAACTGCGAATAAGTTTGTTGTATAGGTCTGTCCAACTTTCCGTGCTTTTCTCAATATAATCGTAGTCAGGGAAAACGTACCATTCATTCATCTTGCTCAATGGGTACGGGTATATGTTTGCGTAGATGGGTTTAATCCAATCGGGAAGAAGATTAAAATTAGTATCGTTTAGAAGGTTTTGATGCAGCATGAGGAAATCTTCCTTAGACTCTCTATACTTCGGATAATCGAGTGCAAACCAGAAGTCTGGGCTCATTAAGAAGTCTATAAATAGTTGGGCTAACAATGGGTGCTCAGCTTTTTTCGGTATCCATGCTATTCCAGGGACAAAGACATTGCCTTGGGGTTGGGCAACACGGCTTATCGGGTAACCTTTTACAGCTTCAACAGGTGCCAGGTACCACCACCAGGCAATCGCCCAAGCTTCACCTCGCTCCATTAGCTCCATAAGTTCCGCCTCTGATACTGTGTATCTAAGGACGTTCGGGTGGATGTTTTTAGCGGCAAATTTAATTACTTCTTCCATGTCTGCTGAATTCTTGTAATCTTTGCCCATCGCTAAAGCGAGGTTTACAAGGAAATTCGCAAAGTGGACTGTACCGGGAGTTGGTAATATTACGTGTCCTTTTAATCTCTGATCCGCGAGATCTCGATAGTCTTTCACAAAAGCTGCCTTTTCAGAGTTGATGAGTAGACCAGCGGTATCTATGGCCTGGAACACAACTCCATAAGGCTGGTACTTCAAGAAGAAGCTATCAACGTATCTCAAGTTGTTCATTAGGGGGTTTCCGATGTAAACAGCAGGCTCTATAACACCTGCTTTTAACCCTCTAAAGAAGTATGGAGCCTCTATGGCGACAACATCGTAAGGAGGAGCTTTACCGGCCTGGATAGATGTAATAACTGAAGAAATAATTACTTCGGGTTCCTGCGTGCCGATCCAAGTCACTTCAATATCTACACCAAAGCGTTTCTTGATATAATTCTTAAAAGCGGGCACATGATAGGTCTCAACTAGTCCTCCATAAGTCCAGTCAGCTATTACCACCTTTCCCTCCCTCTTTATTTCATCTACAATCTCACGTTCTGTGAGCCATTTGTTAAGAATGGGAACATAGTACGTTTTTTCAACACCTGCTGGAACTTTAACCTCGACTGTTGGAAGAGGACGGAGCCAGCCATATGCAGCAATACCTGCGGTGATTAAGAGAAGGACTATTAGTATTGCATCAATTTTTGTGATTTTCATAGCTACCAAGACTTTTTTGAGAGAAATGATATAAATTTTGTGCTAAATATGTTTTATGACCCTTTCTATGTGTCGAGGGATGTCAGGGTTGTATCCTAGCTGCAGAGATCTTTCAATGGCAAATAAGTACATGGGTAGAATTAGAAGAAGATATGTGATCTGGGTGCTCATTTTGATGGGAACTGTGAAATCTGCCATTTTCAGGTCTGATATTAAGATGGTGTCGAAGTCTCTTGCTCTGAGATCGTTAACAAGTCTTTCAACATACATGTTTGAGTGCGTCCCTGAGGCTGAGAGAACAATTACTTGTAGTTCTTTGGCTTTTTCGCGTAAAGCGATGGGACCGTGCCGAAATTCTAATGCATGCATAGCATGAGAAAAAGTATAAGCTACTTCATTGAGCTTGAGGCCTGCTTCCTGGGCGATTGCGTATATGCTCTCAGCGCCAAGAACTATAAAGGTCTTTTTATCAAGAGTTTTATTCACAAGTTCTTTTATTTCGTGGTACTTGTTGTAGATTCCTTTGAACCCCTCTACAAAGGTCTGAAGTTCAGAGTCGAGGGTTTTAATGTTACTGTGGGAAAGGCTCTGCAAGGCTACGTGAGAAGTTATTGTGCCTAGTAGTGAGAGACCTATAAAGGATTTTGTCATGTAATGGCTCTTCTCGAGGCATTCAGGAACAACAATGGCAATATCCGCCTTTCGGTGAAGAGTGCTTCCCGGGGTACATGTTAGCCCGATTGTTTTGATGTTTTTACTTCGTGCTTTTTCCAATGCAAGAGTAATCTCCGTGGTTTCTCCTGATCGTGAATAAAAGATGCTAAGAAGTGAGGGTGAGGGCTTCATTCGATCTAGTAGATAAATAAACTCGGAGGCTGGAAGAGCAAACCCAGTCGTTTTCTGCAAAATGAGTGGATAGGCTCCATAAAGGCTTGCGTAGTAGCTGCTACCACATCCTATGTGCAGAATGCTTTCAGCGTTTGTGCGTGTTAGAAATTCTTCAATTCTCTCCATAGTAGTTAGCAATGAGCTCCTGAGAGCTTCAATAACTGAGATTGTTTCTTTAACTTCCTCAATGATGCCCTGTCCCCTGCTTGCTTCTCCCGAAAACATATAGGACTTTCTTCTACTATGGGAATCCTGATATATTTGTTTTGTTGACCATTTACATGAAAATTCTTATAAGCCATGAGTATAATGGGGGTGAGATATGGATGAGAAATCAGTGTTATGATTTTCTGCTGAATGCTGGTGAAGGATATGCATTGCTGTTTTTATCACCTATTTCAATGCACATTGTCAATTCTTTTATTGATGTAGCTGTATCTAGCGGGGCTCCTCTTGCCTTTATTGCTTCGTTAAACCAAGTAGATTTAGACGGTGGTTATACGGGGTGGACTCCTCGCGCATTTGCAGAGTTTGTAAATAAGCGAGTAGTAGAAGTAGCTGGCTGGGAGTATCCAGTAATTCTTCAGCTGGATCACGGGGGTCCGTGGCTTAAGGACAAGCACATCGAGAGAAACTACACCTACGAGGAAGCTTTAAGTGATTTTCTCAAGTCGCTTGAGGAGTTTCTAAAAGCAGGGTTCTGCTTAATTCACCTCGACGCTACGGTCGATATTGAAAAACCAGATATGTCGGCAGATCCTGGTAAGGCAGCGTCTAGGACGGTTGAACTCTTGGCATATTCTGAAGATTTAGCTGCCCAGTTAGGTATTGACAGAGTTTTCTATGAAGTTGGTAGTGACAGATGGGGGTATAAGCCTCCTCATATCTACAACTACTTCCTCTCTAGCTTTGTAGATTCTGCTAAGTCACGAAAACTTGATCTTTCAAAGATCGTCTTCTCAGTTGCTCACGTTGGTACAGAGGTGAAGCCTGGGAATAAAGCTGATCTAGGTACTCTAAGCATTTTTGTTTCCTTGGTAAAGACGTATGGTTTTAAGCTAAAGATTCATTCAGGCGATTATCTTGAAAATCCAGAAGTACTTCTCGAGGCTGGAGTGGGAGGGGTAAATATTGGTCCAATGTTTGCACATGTAATGTACTCTTCAATCGTAAAGATTCTAACCGAGAAAATGGATAGCAATGAGGCTATCAAATACATTGAGCATCTAAATAGCCTCATAACCTCCGCGGATAGGCTCTCAAAATATACCGGTAAAGGTAAAATAGAGGAATACAAGCTGGGGCTTGCATCTAGATACATCTGGTCAAGACCTGAGGTTCGAGGACTTATTAGTAAAATTTCCCAAACTCTTCAAGTGGATATTGACACTTTTTTAGCCCAACAGTTAAAAAAGGCAATAATGTTTTATGTTGAAAAACTAAAAATAGGAGGATTGGTTAACAAAAAGTTATCTAATCATTTTTCAGTGAAGAAAAATAACTAGTCACTTTATCTACAAATGAACTTGGAATATTCCATCTTTCGGATAAAATAGCTGCTAAACCTCTTATGGGTGCGTACCGAACAAGAGGTTCAGTAACCAATGCTTCAGGAAGCTGTTCTTTGATACATTTAAGAAAGCTTTCTTTCAAAGCCTTGGAAGAAAAAACACTGCCTACACCCCCTACTATAACTTTGTTTTCCTCAGTCAGTATTTTGTCGTAAACAGCTTTAGCCATTAAAGCTAGTTCTCTTCCTCCTTGAATCAGTATGCTAGTAGCAACTTCGTCCCCTTCTCTAGCGGCCTCATCCGTCAGTTTTGCTATCTGTGCCAGCTCACTGAGGTCATTAATTGCAGAAGAATATAGTACATCGATGAGGTCGAGAGGATTAGTTAAACCGAAAAGCTTCAAGATTTTTTCAGTTAGAATGGTACCAGGACCTCTACCGTCCCACGCTTTTCCCGCTGCAGCCACAGCTTTCATCGCTATCCACAATGCACTTCCTTCATCATCACCAAACCATCCCCAGCCTCCCGCGCGGGCTGCTTCACCCCTTGAATTCTTACCATAAGCAATAGAGCCTGTACCTGCTATTACGGCAACGCCCGGAGCTCCAAGCGTCACTGCGTAGTATGCAACAACAAAGTCTGGAACAATTACTTTTTCCTTGATCCAGGAAATTCTTTGATTCAGTGAGTTCTCAATGAGCCTTGAGGCTTTTTCAGTATCAAGATCCGGGAGACCAAATACTCCTACGTCCACCTCTTTCTTTAGACCACTCTTTGTCAAAACATTTGCAACAGTTTCCGTAAGGGTATTAAGAGCCTTCTCGAAACCGACTGCAGTCCAGCCTGTAGACCCTCCAATAGAGAACCCTAAGACGTTGCCTTCTTCGTCGATGAGAGCTGCTAGTGTCTTCGTCTTACCCCCCTCAACAAGCAGCGCGCGCATCAAAATTACTAGAGTGAAACATATAAAAATAATGAAATCTGCGCGCGTTATTTTTAGCGGCCGTGAACCTCGAGAACAATTGCCTTGTTCGTATTTTCATGCATGAAAACCTCTTTAACCTAACACTCGAGCGCGCGCTATTCGACTAGCGATAAAGTTAAAAATCTTACGTTGAGAAAGCTCACCCGATAATTAGTTCGCTTGGTGATGCTAGGAGGATAGATGAGGTGCTTGGTGGATGCATGAGGTTGATGCCACCGTAATGTACTGGACTACGATGATAGGGTATTATGGCGGTGGATCTGTTGATGCAGACATATTGAGGAGGACTCGTAGCGCGCGCTAGATGATCGATATCTGCTCATATTCAACACTGCAAGCTTTGATTCAACCGCACTATGAGCTGGACTCCTTGGAGCTGGCATGAGCTATTTCAACGAGGTAGACAACGAGCTGGTCTACGTAGAGAAATCCATGTTCGATCCATACGAGCAGTGATTACCAATACATGGACTTATATAGGAGGGGCAGAGACCTAATCTTCATGATGATGTCATTCAAACTGAGGGTATATGCACCTCACGAGCTAGTGAAACTAGCCGAGGAGAATGAATGGTAATTCCGATGCATATAGGGATGCGACAACACTAACGCCATGATCCGGCGGGCGTGACCAAAAAGAAGGATAAAGTTGGTATGCTATTTTCCGGGGATTCGTCTATCTAGTGTGTTGATTTACACATTTTTCAAGGTCCTTTGATAGTCACTCCATATCGTTATTTCTGCACCGAAAACTCTTTTAAGATATTCAAGACCTAGCGTTCGCTCGTAAATGTGGCTTTATTCGTTTCGGGAACAGAGGACGCACTATCGACTGCTGGTAAGTATTCCAATAATAGCTTGCTTAACTCGCTTATCGCCTGGTCCTCGTCGGGTCCCTCCACTTGGAGTTCTATTTCATCCCCCATGTCTACGCCTAGGGATAAGAGCTGTAGAATGTTTTTTGAGTCAGCAGTTTTTCCGCCTTTTCTTACAATTATTCTTGAGGAGAATTTCTTTGCTGTTTGAACAAAGATGGCTGCAGGTCTAGCGTGTAGACCGCTTCTGTTTCTTACTTTGAGCGTCAGAGTTTTCACAGGGAAAAAGAGACTGCATTAAGAATATATTTCTGTTGCGGAATAATATTAATGATGAAAATGGTGTACGACATCTACTCAGGTTTCTTGAAGGGGGTTACTAGTCTTTTGGAGAGGATAACTCGCGAAGAGATTCTCAACATGGAGAGAGCTTCGGATATCTTTGCCCAGGCGTTAAAGAGTGATGGCTTCATCTACGTTTTTGGCACTGGTCACTCTATGATGATGGCTCTTGAGACTTTTTACAGGGCGGGCGGCCTTGTACGTGTTTACCCTATTTTCGACTTGAGCATCTCTGGATTTAATGGAGCATTCAAGAGCACGATGCTTGAGAGGCTTACGGGCTACGCAAGAGTTCTGCTTGAATACGTCAAGCCGGTCCCGAACTCTGTTCTCGTAATTGTCAGCAATTCGGGGAAGAATGCCGTGCCGGTGGAGATGGCTGCTGAGGCGAGGGCTAGGGGGTTGAGGGTCGTTGCCGTAACGTCTGTGGAGTATAGTAGGAGTGTGCCTCCGAGCAACCCGTTGGGGAAGAAGCTTTTCGAGCTTGCAGACGTGGTTATTGACAACAAGGTTCCAGAGGGGGATGCATTTCTAAAGCTCGAGGGCTTTGAGCAGAAGGTTGCCCCGGTTTCCACGATAATCAATTCGTTCATACTGCAGGTACTCATTGCTAGAACTGTTCAGAAGCTGCTGTCGATGGGTGTTAAGCCAGAGGTGTGGATGAGCGCTAACGTTCCCGGGGGCGATGATGCGAACAAGCAGTACTTGGAGAAGTATTTCGGTAGAATCAAGTTCCTGTAGCGCTGCTAGCGCGCGTTGGTCAATGTAATTAAAGATTTGTGGTTTGATGCCATAGTTGGATTAAACACCATGAAGAAATACGGGATCTACTTCCGCTGGGTTTATTGCTATAGCTTTTAGCGCTTCTTCAGGGTTCATTCCATTCGTAACGGCCACGATGGCCGATGTTCTTAAGTTTCTCAGCAATTGCTAAATGATCTGTCATTACAGAAGTTTAACACCTTTGGATGATAAAATGGCAGAGATGTCATCTGAAATATATCTATACATTGGAGAGAGCTTAGCTATCATAAGAGGTCCTGCTATGACCGGGATGTTTGCTTCAGCAAGCTTTTCGTCTACCATTTGCGATCCGAAGCTATGATCCACGGTTACATCTACGTTGAACTCCTTAGCTATATTTGTGGCAGCTAATATCTCACCAGGATCTAGAGATGTATGCATTCTGGCGGGAATTTCTTCCTCAGAGCTTTTGATAATGCTTGATAGATCACCCCAGTGGCTTTGAATTTTCCTTCCGCGCGTGCAAAACATCGCGCCTCTACGCCAACTTTAAAAAAGCTTTTTAAATTTCCCATTCTCTCCATAGTCTTGGTAGGGTATATGAGTAGTGAGGGGATATTGACTATTCTGCTTCCAGAGCTTATTGAAGATGTGGAGGAGCTCATGCCTGCTATCCTGCCCCCTGAAGAGGGGTTGGAGCATGGTTCTGAGGCTGAGGATTAGAGTGTGCTATGGTGAGAAATGCATTGAGGGTTTAGGGATAGCTAATAGTGGTTTTGCCGGGAGGGAGCCGGAGATAGCGCTTCCACAAGAACTTGTAAGAGAGTTGGTGGGAGGAACGCCCAGCGTGATCCTGGTTGAGAGGGTGCTGGCTGATGGGAGTAGGGTCCTCTTGCCAAGGCTCGCAAGCCCCCTCAACACGTACCTGTTGACCGAGGATAAGGTTGAGGGACCTGTAAAGAGCTATGCCTACATCACTAAAGGAAGGTTTATATTATTAAATGACGCTCTACTTAGCAGATTACGTGTTGTAACTATAGATCCCTTTGAAGGTGTTTGGTGCTTTAGAGACGAGCTTGGTAAGAGGGAGAGAAGGGGGGCCTGACGTTGCGCGCGCTATCGACCACGCAGCATACACATGCGAGTCAATAATCTGCATAACCGTTGGAGCGCGCTTCCCGGGGGCGATGAGGCGAACAAGCAGTACTTGGAGAAGTATTTCGGCAGAATCAAGTTCCCGTAGCGCCGCTAGCTGTAGAAGTACTCTCTGATCTCCCAATCTGTTATTTCTCGTGGATCGGGGTTTCCGGCGGAGCTCACATAGCTATTCCACTCCCTCGTTTTCAGCTCGATGAGCTTCACAAGAAGGGTTTTGAGGTCTGGGGCGGACTCGATGTTCCTGGCTGCCGCTTCTATCGCTTCTCCCAGGGTTTGTGGGATGCTTTTCAAGTCGCTTCTCTTGTACGCGTTGTCTCTGCACTCGGGGGGCGGCTCTAGGCCTAGTTCTAGGCCTTTCCTCGCCGAGTAAATCGCTGAGAGTATCTTCAGGTAGATGTTTCCCGAGGCGTCCGGTAGGCGGTACTCGACTGGGCCTGCCATGCCTTTTAGCCCCATTGGTAGGCGGACCATCGTTGACCTGTTTCCTCTGCCCCACGATACGTATATTGGTGCCTCGAATCCTGGCGTGAGCCTCTTATAGGAGTTTACCGTTGGGTTTGTGAGGAGTATTAGTGGGACTGCGTGGTAGAGGAGGCCTCCCACGACGCTTAGGCCTGCCTCTGTTATTTCCCCGTCTTCTACGAGTATGTTCCCGCCATTTTTGTAGAGCGAAATGTGCAGGTGTAGCCCGTTTCCTGGGAGGTTTTTGAATGGCTTGGGCATGAATGTTGCCTGTATGTTCCTTTCGCTCGCCGCCTCCCATACTAGCTTCTTGAGGAACACCACGGTGTCGCCCAGCTCTACTGGCGGCATTGCTCTAGGTAAGACTTCGTACTGCCCCGGGCCTACCTCGTGGTGCGCCGCGGTTATTGCTACGCCTGCTCCCTCAGCCCTGCCCATTACCTCAGCAAGGAAGCTACTGTTGCTGGTGTAGGGCGAGAGGTGCATGTACGCCCCGGTGTCCAGTGGCTTGTAGTCCCTTGCTAGGTAGAACTCTATCTCCGCACCCATGAGCACGTCGAACCCGAGGGTGCTTGATGCATCCTTCAGGGCTGCTCTGGGGTAGTTTGGTAGTGGTTTTCCTTCGGAGTAGAGGTCTCCCACTAGGAACCCCGTGGGGCCGAGGCTTGTCCTGTAAATTCTGAGCGTTGATGTGTCCGGTACGAGTAGTGCGTCTGACTCCTCTATCCTGGAGAAGCCTAGGCTATAGGCATCGACGCGGAAACCCCTCAGGACGTCTTCCGCCTTCTCGGGCTTGAGTATTCTCCCGCGTATCGTGCCCCATAGATCCTGGAAGACTACTTCGAAGAATTTTACGCCGAGTGTTCTCAGTTCGCTGAATTTCCTGGAGAACTCCTCGGAGTGCTCCGCGCCATGCATGTATTGTGCGCACGCGCTGTAATAATTAACCTTGCTTACCGGAAAAAGGATTTTTTTCTGGTGTTTCTCGAAAGCTTATGTAAGGATTTCTAGGGTGGTGGGAAGAATAGTGGTACGAGCCCTGCGACCAGCGTGATCACTGACGATGAAATTATCGCTGCTCTCAGACCTCTGTCTCCGGAGATCTTCGGTGTGCCTGGCTCGAAGTACATTGCCTTTATGACTCTAGCATAGTATGCGGCTGCTATGCCTGTGTTTATCAGCGCGGTTGCAGTGAGCCACGTGGCTGGCCCCACCACTGAGAGGAATAGGAAGAATTTGCCCCAGAAGCCGACTAGCGGTGGTATGCCCATTAAGCTCAGGACGAGGATGAGCGCTGATGCTGCAAGCGTGCTGTCCGCCTTTGAGAGACCGTTGAGTTGCTCAAGCCTTATGGGCGGGGTTCCCGTTTGCCTCACTAGCTTTGCGAGGAGGAATAGCCCAGTCTTTGCAAAGGTGTAGGTGGTCAGCTGCATGAGTAGCCCGTACATCGCCGGAGCTTTTGCTGTTGGCGTTGTGAGTGCGGCTATTCCTACCAGGATGTAGCCTGCATGTGCTATGCTGCTGTATGCGAGTAGACCTTGGAAGCCCTTTTGTAGGAGTGCAGTTATGTTGGCGTAGGTCATTGTTAGGACTGAGAGCGCGCCGATGAGTATCAGCCATTGGGAGGCTATGCTTGGACCGATGATTATGGAGAGCTTATAGAATGCTAGTATTACTGCGCTTTTTGAAATCGCTGCGACTACTGAGATTGGGTATGGGTCTGATACTCCATAGGTGTCTGGTAGCCATGCGTGGAATGGGAAAATTCCTGCCTTGAAGCCGAGCGCGGCGGAGGAAAACACCAGCGCGGCGAGGAATGCTTCCAGCTTCCCACCCGCTAGTTGGGTGATTGCCAGATTTTTGTCCTGCGTGGATATGAAGGCTAGTGAGAGTAGTAGCAGCATCGAGGATGCTAGACTCATTAAGCCATACTTTGTGGCTCCAGACGCCGAGAACTTGTCCTTGAGGAGAGCTATTAGAGCATAGCTCGTAGCCGAGACTAGCGTCCAGGACGTGAGGAGCATTAGTAGCGTCCCCGAGTGGGAAAGCCCCATTAAGCCTGCGATGCTCAGGAGGAGCGTGGCGATGAATGCTCCTCCTTCTGGGCTCTGCTTCAGTGTGTTGTATGAGAAAGCCAGGATTATCAGGGCGTCTGCCAGGGCGATTGTAACTATGAGGGATGTAAACCAGTCTGTTGACACCTCGCCCGCTGCTATTTTAATGGCCAGGGCTTCCCGCATGCTGAGTGTTATGCTTAATGCAAGAACGCCTATGGCGGTTGATAGGAGGATTTTCAGCCTCCTCTGTAGGAGGGGCGCAGTGATCGCGCATAGAGCTAGCAAGCCGATACTCACATGCACAGTCTCAAGCATCAAGGAAGCCACCCCAAGATGTAGCACGAGACTAGGATGAGGGATAAGCCCAGCCAAAGGTACAGCAGGTAGCTGGAAGCTTTTCCCGTCTGTAGCCTCCTAAACTCTGCCCACAAGCCTTTGAATCCCTCAACGAGGTAGTTGTGGAGTAGTAAGTCCCATGAGTATTCGATGTACCTGGAGCTTATTGTTACCAGTTCCCGGAAGAGCGCTGGCAGAGCGCTGTGGTAGAAGTTGTCCACGACGAGCACGTCGAAGAGCCTGCTGGCGGCCACTAATTGCTGGAAGAGCTTAGGCAGCGCTCTGTGGTAGAGATTATCTACAATAAGTGTATCGAAGTACTTGTATAGTGATTTTGAAGCGGCCTTAAAGCCGCCAACTATTGCCCTATAGTATGCCGCATTGATGTACCACCTGTCAAATAGGAAGTTGTGGATTCTCGTGAGGAGCGGGTTCTTCGCAACGTAGGCGTATGGATGGATTCTCGCCACCACATACGTGTAGAACACGGCTACAAACGTGAGCAGGACAAGTAGGATTGTTGCTTCAAACGTCCCGCTTATGTGCCCCTCCAGCATGTGCACGGATAGCTCTCCACCCAGGCTGCGCTCGAGCAGTGATTCAAAGCTGCTTGAGGCCCATGGCCAGAGTACTCCCAGAATTATGCTTGTGAGCCCCAGGATGAGGTAGGGGGAGAGCATCACAGCGCTGGCCTCGTGAGCCTTGTGGTGCAGCTCTCCGAGAAATACGCGGGCAATAGTTCTCGAAGTGTAGGCGGCTGTTAGCCCAGCTGTGATTACTGCGAGCAGAGTTGGGATGATGAGCCCCGTTTCCGAGGCGAGGTGTATTATTTCGTCTTTCGTCCAGAAGCCGAGGAAGGGGGGTATTCCAGCGAGGCTCAGCGAGGCGAGCGTGAAGGCTGTTGCCGTGAGCGGCATCCCCTTCGCTAGTCCCCCCATGTCGTCTATGAACCTTGAGTGAACCGCGTGTATCACTGCTCCTGCTGCTAGGAAAAGCGATGCTTTAAACACGGCGTGGCTCATCAGGTGGGAGAGACCCGCGTAGAGGCCTCCTAAAGCTCCGCTTGCGAGGGTTCCGACGGCTACTCCGAGGAACATGTACCCGAGCTGGCTTGCTGTGGAGAAGGCCAGTATGAGTTTAAGTTCCCTGCTGACGATTGCCATGCTCGCCATCATGAATGCTGTGAATGCCCCTATGAATGCTAGGCTAGCTAAAAACTCCTGGATAATTTGGGACCCAATCCCCCCTTGTAGTGCAATGTATGCGGCTACGAGGAATGGTGAAAACCTCAAAGCAAAGTATACACCGGCCTTTACCATTGTTGCAGCGTGGATTAACGCGCTTACGGACGTGGGTCCAGTCATCGCTGTTACGAGCCACTCGTGGAACGGGAACTGTGCGCTCTTGGCGAGTGCTCCCAGAAATAGCAGCCAGAGAAAGGTTGCGAGGATGCCCTTGCCTAGAAGCTCCGCTGCCCACGATGCCTCGAGGAGTTTCGGCAGAAGTGTGGTTCCGGCGAGTGCGTGAAGGGTGGCTATTCCAACAATCATTCCGACGTCTCCAAGCCTTGTAAACACGATTGCCCTCAGACCTGAGTGGCTCGGCTCTGACCACATGGGTACTCCTAGTGCCCTCCTGCCGTGCTCGCCGACGAACCTCTCCTCCTCGTCTGTGAACCAGTGGCCTATTAGGGAGTAGCTTGCAAGCCCAGTACCCTCCCAGCCGATGAACATGCTGATCATGTTGTCCGAGAGAACTAGTAGCATCATGCTTCCAACAAAGAAGGTGAAGAAGAGCCAGTACCTCGTCTCCCCTACTTCGCCCTTCATGTACTCGTAGCTGTAGACTGCTATGAGGAAGCTTAGCCACGAGACCACCAGAGCCATTATCGTTGATAGACCGTCAAAGAAGACGCCGATCGTCACGTTTAGGGAGCTGACCCAAGTGTAGCTTACACGCACCGGCTCCCCCGATGATGAGGTGATGTAGGCTGCGTAGCTGGATGCAAGAGCTGAGGCAAGGATAGACAGTATCCCCACAAGTGATTTAGTCTTCCAGGTTGCTTTTCTGAGGAGTAGGAGGAGCGCTGTGCCCGCGAACGGTGAGAGCCAGGTGAGCAGTAGCAGGCTTTCCACCCTCATGCACCCAGCGCGAATCTTGACAGGAATGCTATGAGGGGATCAATAAGTATTGAGGCAAGCAGGAAGAAGACTATGCCCAGGACTGCAAAAGCGAGGAGCGGCCCCCATAGTGAGCTGCTCGCCTCCCTGGCTTCTTCCACTCTTAGCGGCCCGTAGAAGATTCTCCTCATTGTGATGAAAGAATAGGCTGTTGACAGCCCGATAGCTACCAGCAGGCCTATCGCCAGCAGGATGTACCAGGTTGACCCGTTCTGTAGCGCCTGGCCAACTGCTCCCCTGATGATCAGGTACTCGCTCCAGATGCCGAGCGTCGGCGGGATTCCCGTTATGTGCATGAAGCCTATTAGTGCAAGGGATGCTGTGTAGGGCATCTTTGCTGCGAAGCCTCCCATCTTAGTGATGTCTCTTAGGCCATGGTATGTGGCGATGATTATTCCTGCTACTGCGAAGAGCACAGCCTTTCCATACGCGTGTACCATGTAGTGGAGGAATGTCCCAGCTACTCCGTAGACGTTTACGGAGGCTAGCCCCAGGAGGAGGTAGCCCATCTGCGAAATGCTGCTGTATGCCAGTAGTCTCTTGAAGTCTGTCTGGCTGAGAGCCATCAAGCCACCATATATCATCGTTACGAGCGCCCATGCAGTCATTGTGGGCGAGGCGGAGGCAAACATCTTCGGGAAGAGCACGTAGACTATCCGGAACATCATCGCTCCCCCGATGCCGATGAGGTTGGGGCTTAAGAGTGCAGATATGGGTGTGGGCGCCTCGGCGTGGGCGTAGGGTAGCCACATGTGTACGCCTGCGGCAGCCAGCTTGATGGATAGGCCGAGGATCATCAGCCAAAACGCGTATTCTAAGCCTGCCAGGTTGTCTGCTGCCCCGACTCTGAAGCCGCTCTGGGTAATGAAGTCAAATCCTACCCTTTGTCCAACGGCTAGGGCTCCTATCAAGAAGAGCAAAGCCCCTACATGGGTCCACAGCAGATACATTATTGCGATTTTCAACCTCTCCCCGTAGCCGTAGAAGGCTATCAGCAAGAAGCTCGGGATAAGTGTGAGTTCGAGGAAGATGTAGAATTCGATAATGTTTGTTGAGAGAACTGTGCCGATCATTGCTAGTGCGAACAGTGTGTAGAGAAGGTAGTATGAGCTCCACCCTGGCAGTGAGACTCCTTCATGCATGAGTTCCTCAAACCTGTGCTCCATGTAGGGTAGGCTGTAGAGTGCTATGATAGAGGTGGTAACTGCTATGCTGAATGCTACGAGGAAAGCCGCTGGGTCAACTACGAGCGCAAATGTTCCTAGACCTCCCAGGCTAAAGGTTAGAGGATCCATCCAGAGTCTCGGTGCTTTGCTCAGATGGAGGTACAGGAGTATTACGGCTGGGACTGCCAGGGAGGTGGAGTTGAGTAAGGCTAAGGTCCTTTTCCCCTTCACTAGTAGGGATGTTATGGACGAGGCTAGTGGCACTAATAAGGCTATCCACAAAAATGGTATTTCACTCATACCATTTTCACCCCAATCAAACCCCTAAGCTTACTAACACGTATAAACATCTCCGCCCGTCCCCCCGGGGGAGAGACCTCGGGGAAGGCGGAGGACGCCCACCCACGTAGCGCGTGGGGTGGGGATGTAGGTGTGCGCACCACAACTACTCACCTAAACCGGGTATTTCATAAACATCTAAATTCCTGCTCCTCCTATAGAGGAGGATGAAAACGGAAACTAGTAAACCCACTTCAACGGAGCTCAGTGCAATGGCGTAGAGCGCAAGTATGCCTCCTCCTAGCGGGTTGAAGTATTTTGAGAGGGCTAGCAGAGCTAGTAGAGTTCCGTTGAACATTATCTCTAGTGAGATCATCACTCTTACAGCGCTCTTGTGGATTACTGCGCCCACCATGCCTATGCAGAAGAGCATTGAGGAAACTACCAGGATAACCGTCTCATTCATGCACCTCACCCTTGGCTATCGATATACCGGCTAAAACTAGAGCAATTAGGGATAAGGATAAGTAGAAGAAAGCAAGCGGATTTTCTGCGAAAGCCTTCGCCAGCTCTGCTACATTAAGCTCAAGGCTCGCCTCAGCGCTTCGGCTGGAGACTATCGAGGAGAGGAGCAGGAGGATGGAGAAGAATGCAAGTATAGCAGCTAAAATTGCTGGAGGAACCATCCTCCTCTCTGAGGCAAACCCCCTCCCTATGAAGACGATGCCCATAATCACGAACATCACAGTTGCCCCAACATATACTAGGGCGTGGAAAATTCCGATGTACGTGAAGCCTAATAGTGTAATGAGCGAGGCTATAGACAGGCCTACTATGCCGAGTAGTATGGCCGAGTAGAAGTCTTCCCGAACTCTTACCGCTAGAGCTGAAGCTGCCACTGCTATAACCCCCGCGCTAAGTATATAAATTGTGCTCAACTCAGGCAGGCTCATGCCTTAACCCCCTCTCCTCGTCGAGAATAGGTCTAACTTTCACAGCCCCCCTCACGACTGCAGGGGAGGAAGGTTCAACTGCCATCTGATCCGGCCTAAGGAGCATGTCTTCAAACTTCTCAAATGCTACGTCGTGCACCTTGGTCATCTCCAATGCGTCCTGCGGGCAGATGTCCACGCAGAACCCGCAGAAAATACATCTCTGATAGTTAACGCCGGGCCTCCCCTTCTTCTCCCCCCTCTTCACATACATTTTCATTGCCCCGGCGGGGCATATCAACGCGCACAAGCCGCACTGCACACACCTCTCAGGATGGTACCTTATGAGCCCTCTGTACCCCTCAGGCAACTCGATGCAGTACTCGGGGTAGTAAACTGTTATCCGGTTAGGCTTGGCTAGGTACTTGAGCCCTGCCCATATTGCTTCTACATGCCTTGGAAAGTTCTTTATTGACTTAGACATACGTAATCACCTTTACTCCAACCGAGAAAACAAGAGAAATTACAGATAAGACGAAGTAAATGCGCCACCCTATCCTGATTGCCTGATCAAGCCTGTACCTCCCATACACTGATCTCAGGAATACTACGAACAGCATTAGGAGGAACGCCTTAGCGAAGAGGAAGATGCCGGCAACCCCTGGGTAGAATCGGTACAGGACTTCTGGTAGGGGTTCCCAGCCGGAGAGGAAGATAATTGTGTAGACCAGTGATAGGGCGTAAAGCTTTAGGTATGCGAGTCCCATCCCAATCCCGAATATTATCCCGGTGTATTCGACGTACGGTCCTGCAACTATCTCCTGCTCCCCTTCAACTATGTCGAAGGGCAGCTTGCCAGCGCTCATGACCATGCTTACTAGAAATGTGAAAGCCGCTATCGGGTTAAGGAGGAAGCCTGGTATAGGCTGCTTGTCCACCATCTCCTCCAGGCTCATTGTTCCGTAGAGTATGGCCATTGAGAGGGCAGAAATGAATAGCGGGATCTCGTAGGCGAGGGACATGAAAGCTTCCCTCACAGCCCCCTGAATAGAGAACTTGTTGTTTGAGGACCAGCCCATGAGGAGGACTGAAATGGGTATGGCTGAGAGAACAGCGAGGACGGCGGGCAAGGATAGGGGGGAAGTGACAGGTGCGAATTTCGGGGCTGATGGTATAAATGCGAATGGGAGGATAGCCAGCACGAGTGCGAGTACAGGCGCCAAAACGAATGGTATCCTGTCTGCTGTTTCGGGGATGATGAACTCCTGAAACATGTAGCGCGTCCCGTCTGCAAGCATCTGTAAGACTCCGCCAAAGTGGCGTGTGACGTACAGTGGTCCAACCCGCATCTGGATTCTGGCAGCTATCTTCCTCTCAGCCCATATTATAATTAGGAGAACTATCAGCGCGGTGAGTAAGCCGGGAAAAACTACTGGGGCGAATACCCTAGGGGACAGCAGCAGCCTAATCAGCAGGTTAACCAGGTCCATGCCCATAGTACTCACCTGTCCGACTCCGGCGGGAAATAATCCAGGCTACCGTATATAGCCGGGAAGTCCATAAACCTGTGCCCCGGCGGAAGGTACCGGAAAAGCACCACGTTTCTAAAGGAGGGGGTGACGACTCTTAATCGATACGGCTTTGCCGACCCGTCACTAACCACGTGGTAGAATATTTCCCCGTGACCCATTTCAGCCCTTGCGACAGCTTCGCCGGCAGGCAGCTTTAGGGTGGCAAATACGCCTGGGAACTTTACATGACCGCTCCGGGTGGCTTGTTCCCTGATTTTGGGCGGAAGCAGCTTCAAGTATTTTTCAGCGAGTATGGGTCCGGTCGGCATCTTGTCCAGCACCTGCCTGATTATCGATAAGCTTTGCCTTATCTCCTCTACTCTCACAAGCATCCTGGCCATGCAGTCGCCCTCTTCTCTAACGGGCACTTCAAAATCTAGTTCGCTGTATGCGCAGTAGTCGTCTGCAAGCCTTGCATCGTACTTCACACCGCTCGCTCTCAAGTTCGGGCCCACGATTCCCAGTTTTTGGGCTTCACTCTTCCTCAGCACGCCTACGCCCTCGTACCTTGAGGCGACCTGTGGATTTCGGAAGAAGATCTTCATGTAGTCCTCTAGCCTCTTCTCCATGTATCGTGCGGCCTTCTCAAACCTCTCCTTGAATCTTTGGGGTAGATCCCTCCTGACCCCGCCCGGGATGCTGTAGGTGTGTGTAAGCCTGGCGCCTGTCAGCTCCTCTGCTAGCTGCAGCCACACTTCGCGGTCTCCGAACGCCCACATGAACATCGTGGAGTGGTTGAGCATGATGCCGGCAATTCCCATTCCATAGAGGTGGCTTGCGATCCGATTTATCTCTGAGAGGAGAGTCCTCAGGTAGAGTGCTCTGGGGGGCGGCTCGGCGTCGAGCAGTCTCTCGATGGCAGTTACTAATGCGACTGTTGCATTGTGGGAGTCTATAATGGTTAGTCTTTCCAGTAGGGGTATCGCTTTGATGGCTTCTCGCCCCTCAGCAAGCTTCTCCATCGTCCTGTGGACGTAGCCTATGTCGGGGTCAACGGAGACTATTATGTCACCCCTCAGCCTTACGATGAACCTCATGTGGCCGGAGGATGGGTGCTGGGGTCCTATGAACAGCTCGTAAGCGCTCTCATCACCCTCCCTGAAGAGCAGCTTCGATGAGACAATGTCGCTACTCATACTCAACATACACACCCTCCTCTGCAACCTTGTAGTCTTTCCTCAGGGGAGGGGGGCCGGACCAGTCCGGCGGTAGAAGCAGCCTGCGTAGATCCGGGTTCCCCTCAAAAGTCACGCCGAGCATTTCCCAGGTTTCCCTCTCCATGAAGAGAGCATTTGGCCACACTTCGATGAGTGACTGGAGCTTAGGGTTGTCTCGCGGTACTGCAGTTTTTAACTCGATAAGGATGCTTCTTTTCTCTGGTTCGTAGCTCTCCGCAAAATAGACGACCTCTACCACCCCCCTGGAGGGCCAGTCTATGCCCTCGACTGATGCAAGGTGGTCGTACCCGTATTGCAGCAGCAGTTCCGCAGCTTTCCTCAGGGATTCTGGTCCCACCTCTACTTTCAAGACGATCCTTGACTCTTCAACCTTCGCACCGAGAGAGGACAGCTTACCCACAAGCTCACCTAGCCACTCAGGTCTTTCCCCACACACCCCTCCTCACCTTCTCCTGTAGCATGATTATGGCTTGGGCCACAGCTTCCGGCCTGGGCGGGCAGCCGGGTACATAGTATTCTATGGGTAGAATATCCCTAGGTCTAACGATGTTATAGCTATTGTAGAAGAGTCCGCCATCGATTGCGCAGGCTCCCATAGCTATCACGAACTTCGGCCAGGGCATCTGGTCGTACACGATCTTCGCGGCTTCCCCCATCTTCCTGGTCAGAGTACCCTCCACGACCATTAGGTTAGTCTGCCTAGGCGAGTTAAAGGGCAGGAAGCCGAAGCGCTCTGCATCAAAGCGTGGGGCTGAGGTTGCCGCGAACTCTGCGCCGCAGCATGAAGTTGTAAAGTGTACGGGCCACAAGCTGAAGGATATTGCCCAGTCTCTCAGAGTCCTGATTGGCTTCCTCTCAACGAGCCACTGCGTGGCCTTCCTAGCGGATTCCTCCAGCCTCCCGACCAAAACCAAACCTAGGGGGCAAATCAAATCTCCCACCTGCTGATTTCCTCAGCCGACTTTACCCCCCAGCTAATTATGGGGAGAAACATCGCGAGAATAACTAATAGGAGTGAAAAGGCCTTTGCGGTAACTTCCCGTGGTACAAGTGTGTAGAGGAACAGAAGAGCTACAATTGGCTCAAAGGAAAGGTACAGGAGGAGGAAGCCATAATACTGGAAGGGGAGTTGCGTCTTCGCCTCTCCTTTTGGAGGGTTCCCAGCTTCGTATCTTTTCTTTTTGAATCTTCCTTCTGGTCCCTTTGCAAGCAGGTAAGCCAGCATCATTACTAGTGCGCCAGCTAATACACCAATTACAAGAGTTAAGGCTATCGTCTCAGAGTCTGAGAGCATAATGCTCTTTTAAATACTACCTGATAGATATTTAAAAATTTTTGTGTGACATGCTGCATATAAAATTACATAACATAGTAAAAATACGATTTGACTTAGATTCAATTTAAATGTAGACATTTCTCCAAGTCACTTAGCTAAGAGGTAAAATGCCGGGAGGGCGAAGGAACCGACCTTAATGGTTGAGGATGCTGTATGCATTAATTTAAATGCTTGACTGTTTGTAAAGTAGATCTTTAACAAGCATTTTTCAATGTAATTGAAAACTTTAAAAATTCTGTTAATTAAATTACGTGAAAATATTAAGTTCATCATAGGAAGAATTTTACATTGGTAAGCGTACTTGAGGGGGAAATTACTCCTAAATATTTAGGAAAAATATAAATACGATTTTATAAAGAATCTATTGAGAAAGATGGCTGCAAATAAAATCATTAGGAGGGTTCAGCTGACGGGTGGGTCGACCTTCATAGTCTCTATACCGAAGGAGTGGGCGGAGAAGATGAATATCGATAAGGGGAGCTTAGTTGTTCTCTCCTTGGAGAGCGACGGCTCTATAAGGTTAGTGCCGAGTTCTAGGAGACCTGAGCCCTTGGCAGCAGCCGAGATTCGGGTAAGGAAGGGCATGAGCCATGGCTCAGTTCTTAGGGAGATCATGTCGATGTACCTTACGGGCTACAAGACTATCAGGGTGGTGTTTTCTTCTGAGGACTTAGAGTTTAGGAAGGCATTAAAGGATGTTATTACGCGTAAGTTGATAGGTGTGGAGATTCTGCACGAGGATTCGAGGGAGATGGTTTTGCAGATACTTGTAAACGTGGAGGACTTGCCTGTGTCTTCGATATTGACGAAGATGTTGGATGTTTCCCTCAGCATGCTAGCCGACATCAAGGCTGCTCTTGAAAGTGATGGAAAGATTTTGCTGAGTGATGTCTCTTCGCGTGACGACATAATCGATAAACTTTACCTCTACGGTCTTCGACAGCTACATACAGGGCTTAGAGGGGTGATTAGCCTTGAAGAGATTGGATTGCAGAAAGTTGACGAAGTCCTGCACTACGCCATGGTGCTGAAGAGCTTGGAGAGAATTGGGGACCACACTACTGCCATAGCTTTGACTCTCGGGGAGTTAAGGGATAGAGGGAGGGTGGGTAAAGAGCTCATTGCCCTCACTGATCGGACTTCCCAGTTCATAAAGTCTGCCTTGAACGCTTTCATGACCCGAGACAAGGACAGCGCCAACAGGCTGCTAGACGTTGACGCGGTGGAGTTAAAGAACTTCGAGAATGACGTCTTCAGGAAACTTTCGCCCGAGGTCCCAGAGGAGGTTTCAACTGTGAGAACAATTATTGGAAGCTACAGGAGAATCTTAGAGTACGGAACCGATATACTGGAGACAACGATAGATCTTCAGAGCGAGCATAGCAGCGCGCCTCATAACCTGGCTCTTTCGCGCACGCGCGCGCAGCATTGACAGGAGCCGCCCAATGGCATCTAGTAGCGCTCTTTATACTATGAAGAACCTTCCTGCGCTTACTTCTCCAGCTTATCCCGTTTTAGCATTGTATCAAGCAACATGTACTTATCTGGTTTCTGCCCTAAGCGCGCGCTTCCAACTTTTGGCACTTGCTAAAATCTTCAAAAAATTTAGAAAATGATAATTTTTTTATCTATATATATATATATGTAGCGCGCGCCTGAAGGTAGCCATAGGCCATACTTCCTTTCCCTCAGGATCTCCTCGTACTCTGGCGCAAAATCCAGTAAAGATATTTTCTCTCCTCTTCCCAATCTGTCGTGTGATGAAAAATCTTCTTTAAACCTTTTCACCTCTCCGTTCAACCACTCCTCCAGATCCGCCGAGATGAGCTCTCATGCATATAGAGGATAAGCTTAGTATTAGCGCGCGGGCGGTAGCTATATTAGGGCGAAGAAATAGGCAAGTGCATGTTGAGGGAGAGACCTGTGGAGCTGGAGACTACGATTGTTAGTACTCGCGGCTTCAGGCTGTCACTAAAGGTTGACGGCGAGGAGGTTGCTCACTGCTATATTTACTTGGTAAAGAATGATTTGCATGACAAGCCTTATGCTTTACTGGAGGATGTTTACGTGGAGGAAGCTCATCGAGGCAAGGGGATAGGCAGAAGGCTGGTCTTGGAGGCGATCGAGCTCGCGAAGAGGCAAAACTGCTACAAGATGATAGCAACTAGCAGGTTCGGCCGAGAGGCGCTTCACGAGTGGTACGAGAAGCTGGGTTTCCGTCGCCACGGCTTGGAGTTTCGCATAGACTTTGTGTAAGCCTCCTTCTCTTCTCCTTGGAGACGCACGCAATAAGCAGGTACGAAGTCAAGGGTATGCTATGATACCACTAGGAGTAGGAAGTATAAAGCTGGAAACATGCTGGCTACTTTCCAGGCCTTGAAGGATTTTTCCCTATAGTCTCCCCTCACTAGTGAGGATGCTAGAAGCGTTTGTACAATGAGTAGTGGTAAAAGCGATATGAGGAGGGTCCAGAGCGAAATCATTCCCAGCGCGTAGGTAGCATAAGCGGTTACGAGAACTACGAAGGACGCAGTAAGTGATGCCTGAACACCCCTCTTCTCTCCATAGACTGCTGGCAGCATTGGGACGTTTGCTGCTCGGTAATCATCCAAGTAATATGTGGCAGCCGTCCATATGTGGAGCAGACTCCACACAGAGACCAACAGCATTAGCACTATGCTGTATGAGTCATAGCTACCTGTGGCAGCAGACCACCCTCCCAGGGCGGGCATGCCACCTCCAAAGCTGCAGAGAACAACGCTCCATGGAGTTCTCCTCTTGAGGAGAAAAGTGTAGGCAACGTCAAAGATGAAGACTCCTAGAAGCCCTGCAATCACAACGTAAATATTGATTAGAAAACTAATCAGCACACCGACCATCAGCAGTACTAGGCTCACTCTAAGCACTTCGCTCTTGCTCAGCCTACCAGCAGGTATGGGCCTGCTTGCAGTCCTAGGCATTAGTGCATCAATATCCGCATCTAAAACCATGTTTACGCCTGTAGCCCCACTTGTCATCAGTAATATCGCCGCTAGAGCCTCGAGAAATGTGGGAACACTAAGTGGTAAGTTATAGATTTTTAGTGCTCCTAAGTAAGAAAGGACTCCAACTGCCAGCGCCATTAATGTTTGCTTGTACTTGAAAACCTCTATGTAATCGCGGAGCTCACTCATAGCTAACTCCTCGCAAGGCTTCAATAAGTGGCATTTAAACTTGATGTAAATTTTCAGGAGGTAAAAAGGTTTTAGCTATTTTCTTATCTCCGTCAGGACGTAGAGGAGTGTGCAGATGGTTTGGTTCCTACTGAGAAACTCGATGTATAGAACCTTGACAAATCCATCCTCGATTCTCACTACTCCTCTGTAGTTAACGGGTTGCTCTTGCGCCAGAGCAGCTAGGCTTTGAAGCGTTTCGTATAGTTCTTTGCAATTAAGAGAGCACCTGCCTTCGAAGAATACGTCTAGAAAGCGGTCCATCGCTTTGGCTGACTTGTCCTGAGAACTTATTGCTAGCTCGAGAGCCCTGTAGAGAACCGTTTGCTCCGGTGTCCAGCCACTTCCTACCCTTATCCATCCTCCTTCGATGTTAACGTAGGTCGAGGATTTGTTTGAGAAGGTTATGGTTAGGGATGGGAAACTGTCCTGGAGCTTTATTATTGTGGTATTTAACGCGTTATTTTCGAGGTCTACATTCCCGCTAATCAACAGGCGTGCTGATGAGAAGTTTACTTTTTCCTCGAAGCTCCAGCCCTTCGAAGAGAATGTTTTCCCACGAGCCTCTACAAGCACCTTCTCTGGGTCTGCTTGCGTCCTCATGCAGACCAGGAAGATTAGGGATAAGGCTAGGACCACGAAGCACACAACAATGTATGCGGCTTTCTTAGGCACATTTCCACCCCCGCGAGCCCCTCCTTATGTTAGGGTATCCTAGGCTATAAAGCTTGGGGCGTCATGGTTTCTCTCTGCCTCGTGGCAGTTAATCATTATGTAGCGCGCGTAAGCACGACCTCCGAAAGAGAGCTAGCGCGCTACCGTTACGGCGCATGTGGCGCAGTGATCGATGAACCCGCAGGGGGGCGATGGTGAGGTATGCCTCTATTCCTTCTGCCCGGTGTGCAGTGCCCTAGCGCGCGCTAAAAAGGCTACTCTCTTGCCGCCTTACCTCTCGTGAATCGCTAAGCTGGAAATGCTTAATATCTTAAGGTCAGAAAAAGCATCGGGGATGGAGGATGACATGTGGGAGATCCGGTAGCCCCGTCTGTGC